>Ga0209517_10002110_pt1 | contig 28700 bp, 24 predicted proteins | sample PeaSoiMetSII2010_FD_187695 | JGI IMG/M metagenome (GOLD analysis project Ga0209517, IMG submission 187695) | Peat soil microbial communities from Weissenstadt, Germany - SII-2010 (SPAdes) (version 2) | ecosystem: Environmental > Terrestrial > Soil > Wetlands > Peat | place: Germany...
GGTGGCCGTTAGGCCGCCGTAAACGCTGAAGTCTCCCCAGCCAATATTATCCACCAGAATGAATACAATGTTGGGTTTCATTGGTGCTGTTTTGGATTCAGTTACTTCTCTAGAAACCGTCTTTACGGGCGGTGTTTTTCCATGACCTAACTTCTTGCTCTCAGAACGCATTTTGTGAGCCGATTTCGCAACTCGGCGTTTCACATCTGTCACGCACTGTCACAGTTCAATGCCGTGATTAAACTGTTTCCAAGTCCGCTTAGTTGTTAGTGCACATATATCGAAATTTGCTAGTTTTCGCAACGATATGGGCATTATAGGTCAAGACGCCTGTAACTTTTAAATCGAAGGTTAACCGGAAACAACTAGCATGGCATCGACAGACGCTTCTAAGAAGCAGTTGATCGGACCCAAGAACCCGTATGGCGGAAGGCCAGGCGGAGGAGTCACCCTGCCGCCGTACTTCAAGCCCACGCCCTACATCACCGGTAGCAGGGCCAACTACTTTCCGCTCTCCGAAACGTTAGGACCCGATGAGATGCGCATCTCGTTCGTTGGCAGTACACCATATCCGCCTCGTCGCGACCAGGCGGGTACGTGCATCATGGTTGAATTAGGCAATGGGGACCGCTTCTTCTTCGATTTCGGCTCCGGCTGCCTACGCAACATCATCGGGATGCAGGTACCGGGGCAGTTGATTAACGACATCTTTCTCACGCACCTGCATGTGGATCACTACGCGGACCTTCCCTACCTGTACCCGTTCCGCGCCTGGTCCGGTGGCTACACGCCGCTCCGCGTCCACGGCCCGTCGGGCCGCACACCGGAGCTGGGAACGAAGGCGATGATCGCCGGGATGAAACAGATGCTCCGATGGCATCTCGAAGCGTTCGACATGTTCCCGATCGGTGACGGCTACGAGATCGAGGTGAATGAGTTCGACTGGAAGGACGAGAACGGCATCTGCTACGACAAAAACGGCGTCACCGTCAGGCACTGGCGGCGGTCTCATGCGAAGGACGGCGCGTCGGCCTATCGCCTCGACTGGAACGGTCTTTCATTCGTCTGGACCGGAGACGGCAGACCCGATGAGCTGACTGCCAAGTATGCCAAGGGTGTGGATGTCTTTGTCACCGAAATGGCTGGGCAGGACCTCGCCTTTCTGATGGAACAGAAGTACGGAATCCCACAGATATTGGTCAACTTCACCTTCGACACCCATCACACGAGTCACTACGCGGTTGGCTATCTGATTAAGCAGGTCAACCCGCGGATCGGCATGGTCACCCACTTTACGTGGGACGACGACGTGGTGGAAGAATTCGCCGCCGGCGTCCGCGCGCACTGGGACGGTCTATTTGAATTCGGGCGGGACATCGCTGTAGTGAATGTCACCAAGGACGCCGTCTGGTATCGCAAGGCCGTGCTGCCTGATCTCTCGGGCTCGGTGCCGCCGATGCGGGAGATAATGCAGAAGGCCGCGAAGTCGGGACAGCCGTTGCCAAGGGAGTTCGTCTTCCCCGAACCGAGGCTCACACGCGAAGTCCAGCAGGAGCAGCTCACGCGTGACCTCGAAATTGACCCGAAGAAGTATTACCCGACGGACGTGTTGCGGGAGCAGGTGACGACGTGGCCGAAGGGATACAAGCTCGACCTTGAGAAGTTGCTCGGTCGCAAGCCGGACCAAAAGTGAACAGAACTGTAATCACCAACCCCCTTCCCCGGCAGATGTGACATGGAGCTCTCTGACGGCAAAGTCGTCCCCATCACCATCCTTACCGGTTTTCTTGGCGCAGGGAAGACGACCCTACTCAACCGTATCGTGAACGGCAATCACGGCCTCCGCGTCGCGGTTTTAGTCAACGACTTCGGCTCGATCAACATCGACTCGCAACTGGTGATCGGCGTCAAAGATAACGTCATCAGCCTAGCCAACGGCTGCATCTGCTGCACAATCCGCGACGACCTCGTCGCAACAGTCACGCAGACAATCAACCGACCCGAAGCACCAGAGTACATTCTGCTCGAAGCCAGCGGCATCGCGGATCCGTCAGGCATCGCTATGGCGTTCGTCGACCCTGGACTGCGAGAACGCATTCGACTGGACAGCATCATATGCGTGGTGGACGCTGAGCAAGTGTTCGATATCCCTGAGCTGATGGAGCTGAAACTCCGTCAGATCGCCTTCTCAGACATGCTGATCCTGAACAAGGTAGGCCTTGCTGGTCCCGAGCAAGTCGATAAGGTCCGAGCTCTGCTAGATGACCGTTTCAACCGTCTTCGGATCGTCGAGACCAATTACTGCGAGGTGCCATACGAGATTTTGTTGGGTGTCGGACGTTTCGATGCTACTCGAGCAGACCTAAACTTACACGCCGTTGAGCATGACCACTCGAAGGTGTTCAGCACTTGGAGCTACGAGACAAATCAGCCCCTGGCTCTGGAAGCGTTGCGGGAAACAATGCGCAAGTTGCCCGGGACTATCTACCGGGCGAAAGGGGTGATCTACACCACCGATGAGCCAAAGCGGCGGGCGGTGCTGCAGGTGGTCGGCAGACGCGTGGACATCTCGTTACAAGAGGGATGGGGCCAACGAGTACCGCGCACGCAGATCGTAGTCATTGGCGCAGCCGGCAGCATCGACGCGAATCTGATGGAAAAAACATTCACCTCCTGCATTTCAACCGCAGCAGCAACAGCTGGTCGATAAACTCGAAAAATCAATATTCCTCGAGAAACGGCCGCCTGAAAAGTTAGATTAACTACAACCATGAACTCTGTCAGTAAGTGGTAGACGTGAAACGTCGGGTTGCGAGATCGGATCGTAAGACGCGGCCAAAAGACAAGAATGAATACCGTGGTAAAGCGAAGGAAAGCAAGATTTCTGAAACACGAACGCCACGCATGAAACCCAACATCATATTTTTCTTATGGGACAACCTCGGATGGGGGGAAGTAGGCTGTTATGGAGGCGGTATACTACGGGGCGCACCAACCCCGCGTATTGATCATCTCGCCTCCGAAGGGCTCCGGTTGTTGAACTTTAACGTCGAGGCGCAGTGCACACCGAGTCGTTCGGCGATTCTGACTGGGCGCCATCCAATTCGTTCTGGTACACAGACCGTCCCAGTTACCGGCGGAGCGGATGGTTTGACGCGTTGGGAAGTTACAATTGCGCAGTTGCTGTCGGACGCGGGATATGCGACTGGCATGTGGGGCAAGTGGCATCTAGGCAGTGACCCCGAGAACCGCAGTCCGATCGAGTTTGGTTTTGACGAAGCAGTCTGGTCACCCCGCACAGCTGACGAAGTTTTGTGGACGATGCAGTCATACTTTCCAAACGGATCTGTGACATCCGCACCTTATGCTGGCAAGATGCAGATCCCACTCAAACCCGAACCAATTTATTCAAAGAAAAAGGGCGGTAAGTCGGCAGTGATCGCTACCTACAATGCCGAATTCCGCGCCGGCTTTGATCGCAAGATCACCGAATGGGCAATCGACTTTATGACCCGCTCCAAAGCAGAAGGCAAGCCATTCTACATGTACCTGCCCTACACGCAGGTTCACATTCCGCCGATTCCAGATCGCGAATATGCGGGGAAAACGAAGCACGGGAACATGGCAGACATACTAACCCAAATGGATGACTTCACAGGTAAGATTCTGGACAAGCTTGACGAGCTTGGGATCGCTGAGGATACGATCGTGGTGTGGACTTCGGACAACGGCGCGGACCCTAATTGGCGCGCGCCAGCGATGGATCCCGATCCTCTTGGGGGAGTGTGGTCTGGATGCTCTGGTCCTTGGCGCGGTGGGTACTTCACCTCGCTCGAGGGTTCCAACCGGACATCATGCATCATCCGCTGGCCCGGCAAAGTTCCTGCTGGCAAAGTCAGCAACGAATTGGTGCATGAAGTTGACACTTTCACAACGCTATTGCTCGCGGCGGGGGCGAATGTTCCGAGTGATCGGCAGATTGACGGCATGGATATGCGTAACTTTCTGCTCGGTAACGCTGTAAAATCTGGGCGCGATACTGTGTTGTGTTTCCAGGGCAACCGTCTGCAAGCCATCAAATGGCGTCAATGGAAGGGACATCTGTTCAAGCAGGACGAATTTTTGTCAACGTGGTCACCGTTGAATATGCCCCTTCTCTATAACCTCGAGTGGGATCCACGCGAGGAACATGAGGTTGATTTTCCTCACGCTTGGGTGGCGCATCCCATGGCAGCCGCAGCAGCCGCGTTCCTGCGATCACTGACGATCGAGCCCCCGATCAAGCCGGGGACAACCGATCCCTACCAGCCACCAAAGCGAGGCGAATTGCGTCCTGAAGAGCACATCCAGCTCGGCGCCATTACGCGGTTCGTGACGACAGAATCCAACTGAACGCACTACGAAATCTCTCGGATAGATCCGCTATTATGCAATCATTCCATTTACGCGCTGCGTGAACGAACCGGCTTTCTTATAGAGGCCCGCATCGATGCCACTACTTTGAGGACGATCATGCCTAGCGAGTTATCTTTGTGGAACGAGACCACTCAGAAGAAGGCTATTCTTGATTTCGTGCAGGCCGTGACCAACAAATCTGACCCGCACTACGTACCACCAGCCGAGCGTATTGCAACTTTTGACAACGATGGCACGTTGTGGTGTGAGAAACCTATGTACATCCAACTTGTCCATGGTCTACGTGGGATTAGTAAGATGGCTGCGGCGAAGCCTGAGGTACGTAATCATCAGCCGTTCAAAGCGGTTTACGAGAAAGATACGGTCTGGCTAGGAAAAGTAGCAACAGATTATGCGAAGGGTGATCCCACAGGTTTCTTCACTGTCGCCAGTGGAATAGCGGAAGCGTTCGCGGAAATCCCAGCCGGTGAATTTGAAGCTGACGCAAAGGAATTCCTGACCAACGTACAACATGACCGCTTCAAGGTGCCGTACAAGCAACTCACCTACAAACCAATGCTGGAACTGGTGAAGTATCTACAGGATAACGAGTTTGATGTGTGGATTACGTCCGGTGGCGGACGCGATTTCATGCGCGCGGTGAGCGAGGAGATTTACGGCATCTCGCGCTCCAAGACCATTGGAAGCAGTATCACATTCAAGTACGCCGAGGACAAAAACGGTGTCGCACAAATTGTGCGGAACAAGGAAATCGAACAACCCATCGATGACGGACAGGGCAAGCCTCCTCATATCCATCGAGCTACTGGGCGCAGGCCGGTCTTTGCCGCCGGCAACTCTGATGGGGATATTTACATGCTCAAGTATGCGAAGGGGCATGAAGGTTTGTCTTTTGCTCTGTTAGTCCACCATGACGATGCCGAGCGCGAGTATGCCTACGACAGCGGAACCGAGAAGGCACTCCAACTCGCACCAAGCTCAGGTTGGCTTGTCGTTAGCATGAAGAACGACTGGAAGAAAGTATTCTAATTAAGATATTTCATCTAATAATCGGCGAAGCTTGATATGGAGTGGGTATAAGATGGCCAAGAAACCTTGGGTTGGATTTTTTATTCGCGGGTTTATGGCAATGCTCATTTCTATCGGTCTTTTCCTGCCGAATGCTCCGGCAAGGTTGGGGGAGATTTACATAGGTATCTTCTTTTTCGCGAACGGTCTCCTCAGCCTCAAGATAGCGAAGCAACTTGAAGACAGAGACAGATGGACGGGAGTGCCGGCTTTTGTCAGCATTTTGGGTGGTGTCGCAATCGTGTTACTTAGAGTGTCCTCTCCGATCATCGCATTCTATTCTCTACCTCCGCTAGATCTGGGTAAGTATCTATTTCCTCCAATCGCAATTATCATCGGACTTTTTCAGGTTCTGGGTCGTGTACGAGTTACGCCCAACCTTGGTTACAAGTTGCTAGAACGAGTCTCTTTTGTGCTAGGCGTATTAGAAATTATGCTGGGACTCGCGGTTCTTATCTATGAAGGCATAGATTGGCAAGTCAAATTCATCGCGCACGTATGGATCACCCTCGTGATGTTCTTCATGTTCGCAACTGCTCTTCGAGTACGCAAGCTGGAAACAACTCAACGACTCACCCAAACAGTCTCACAAAAATGAAACTCTCGGAGATCACCAACCCCCGATAGTTCTCGAGAAAAAAAGAGAATTTTTGATTAACGTTCTGACTTGTCTATGATTGTTTGACTGCTGCCTTGACTTTGGCGGCCATGTCGGGAGGAATGCTCGTCATTCCATGTGCTTCTTTCGCGTGCTGACCAGCTTTCATCATAAGCTCTTCCATTGTGTTGCCGCTGCCTTGCCATGAACAGTTAGGTACTCCAACATCAGCGCATTTCAATGTATAACCCACAAAAACACCTCCACTTCGTAAGGAGAAGGTAAGCCGGTCTTATTCTAATTTGTGGCAATGGTTGAAATGAAAAGTTACAAAATGAATGGCCGTCCGATGAAAGACAATTTTTAAGTGCCATTGAATTCTTGTGGCGAAAGTGTAATATGCGCCTCACTTCATACTGGTGGTTTGAGGAAATATAGTTTGACTGATATGGTCGTACTTGCGTTTGACGGTGAAAATGGAGCAGATCAGGGAAGACAGAAACTCGTAGAACTGAACAATCAATACGTACTCAATCTTGTTGATGCAGTTGAGGTTGTTCGCCACGCGGATGGCAAGGTTAAGATCAAGAACATTCGCAACCTGACCGGTATCGGAGCGATGGGCGGAGCCTTCTGGGGGCTAATCCTTGGCCTTCTATTCTTCATGCCATTCTTCGGGGTTGCTATCGGAGCAGTCTCAGGTGCTATCGCCGGCCACTTCATGCACTATGGAGTCACCAAAGATTTCTTGAAGCAGATTGAAGATACGGTGAAGCCGGGAACTTCGGCTCTCGCAATCCTAGCCGCTAACGTTACTGTCGACAAGGTGGTTCAGGCGCTCACCCCACTTCATCCGAAAGTTATTCGCAGCTCTCTATCCAGCGAGCAAGAAGCGAAACTGAACGAAGCCTTCGGCTCACACATCAAGTAACATAAAGATCTGAAGTCTCAGGAAAACCGCTTTACGCGTTCCTGAGCACCTTTTCCTTTTTCTCTACCTAGCTAGTCTAACGGTGCACCACTACGACTACGTTCTCCACGGTTTAGCCTGCAATGGTAACACTAAATATTTGGCGATACGGGTACCGATCTGCTGGCTGCGGTAAATGGACAAAAGAGGTAGGGTTCTCGTCGTTCATTATGATGAAACCATTCGTACAGCTATTCGAAGCGATCTGTTGAAGGAACGCTTCGAGGTTGATATCGTACAGAGCGGAACAGAAGCCATCGAGAAATCGAAAACCCAAACCTACAATGTAGCAGTAGTCGATCTAAACCTACCCGGCGTAAATGCTGCACGCCTTCTTGAAGTGATGAAACAGACTGCTCCAAGGATGCGAAAGATCGTCATAGTAAGTGCTACGGAATCACAACGACCCTTCGAGGATGCGACAACTAACTACGTGATCCGGTCCCCAGATGTGAATCAACTTCTCAAAGCAATTAGAGATCAAGTTCTCAAGAAGAATGGAGCAACTATCTACGAAGGTTATCTCCGAATTCGCTGAGTCCGAGATCATCGATTCAGAGTCGAAGAGAGACCTATGACGCTAGATTTCTAGAACTCCGAACAAAGACAGAACTACTTGCCTTTCTTCTCTTCTTTTTCCGCTGCGTGGTACTTCTTTCTGATATCTTCGATGTTCACTGTTGGTGCGGGGAATTTCATGTTGAGTGATTCAAGAGTGTCAACGAGGATTTGTGATACGGCTAGGTTGCGGAACCATTTGTGGTTGGAGGGGATGATGTACCATGGTGCGTGATTGGTGCTGCATTTGCTAATTGCTTCTTCGTAGGCTTCCTGGTAATCCTTCCAATATTCACGTTCTGCGTAATCTGATTCGCTGATCTTCCAGTGCCGCTTCGGATCATCTAGGCGCTGTTTGAATCGAGCGAGTTGTTCCTCTTTATCGATGTGCAAGTAGAATTTGATGAGATGTGTACCATTGTCGACCAGTTCTTTTTCGAAGTTGTTGATTTCGTCATAGCGTTCGGACCATACGCCCTTTGGGACTAGGTTATGGACCCGTACGACAAGCACGTCTTCGTAGTGTGACCGGTTGAATATTGCAACGTATCCCTTGCGTGGTGTTGCTTGATGGATGCGCCAGAGATAGTCGTGGGCTAGTTCTTCCGTTGAAGGTGTTTTGAATGGGTAAACTCGGCATCCTTGAGGATTCATGGAGGCGAAGACGTGGTTGATCGTGCCATCTTTGCCGGCGGCGTCTAATGCTTGTAGTATGATGAGCAGAGAGCGTTTGTTTTCAGCATACATTAGGTATTGCAGCTCACTCAGCCGTTGAGCGTGCTTTTCCAGTTCGCCTTCGGCATCATCTTTGTCTTTATACTCACCCTTGTAGTTGGGGTCTATTTCGTCAAGCTTTACTCTGCTTCCTTTTTCAACTATGAATTTCTTACTGTAATTCAACATCGATCTCCCTTTTCATCTACTTCTAGTTCTTTGAACTCAGGCTATTTATGATGCAGGCCTCGGTGCGGATCCAGCGGGATCTTCAGTCGTGCTAAGAACTGCGTTCGTAACCATCTAAGTTTCGTGTTACGACTCTCCTCTTCTTTGTATACGGCTAATTTGACAAGATCCTGTCCTACCATCCAGATCAGTATGTAAGCCCAGACGAGTCCGATTATGGTCCATGGAATTGCAGGTACACCGAGACCGAAGCCGCACATGAGAGCCGCAAAGATTTGTGTTCCCACTATGGCCGTAAACAACTTGGCGTTTGGGAACGGTTTTTGCCAGAAGGTTTTGCGTGTTCGTGTAACGAACAGCATCAGGTGGCCACCTGCCACGAGTCGTAGGAATATCATAGTCTGGAGTTGAGGTCGGGCCAATCCAATGCCGAAATACATCAAAATGAAGCTCTCGATTACAGCCAGCACGCCTAGGATTACAGAGACGGTTAGGACGCGACTCATTTGCCACCGTTCGGGCTTAGGAGAAACAGAAGCGTTATCGAACGCTATGGTCATTATTGGCAGATCGTCTAATAGTGCTAATGCTATGATCATGATGGGTGTCAGCGGAAAGAAACCATAAGCGATAGTCGCCAGAACGATGAAGAACATTATGCTCGTTGTCATGGCGATACGGTAGATCGTGTAGCTTAGCATTCGTTGGAAAATTCGGCGAGCTTCGGCGATTCCCTTGATGATTACCGAGAGGCCGGGATCGGTGAGTATTAAAGCCGCAGCTGCTCGCGCTGCATCGGTCGCGCCAGACACCGCGATGCCCACGTCAGCTTGTTTAAGCGCTGGAGCATCATTGACTCCATCTCCCGTCATCCCGACAATGTGCCCTAGTTCTTGAAGCGATTTCACGATCGCATACTTGTGCTCCGGAAAAACTTGAGCGAAGCCCTCAGCTTTCTCAACCTTCTCAGCCGCGTCAAGTGGAATCTGTCCTTTAGTAACGTCACCAGTGAAAATATCAGTGGCCGACTGAATATGTGTTCCTAACCCCAGTTGTCCGGCGATTTCGCAGGCGATCGCGGTGCTGTCGCCAGTAACCATCTTGACACTTATTCCATAACTCTCAGCCTGAGCAATCATTTCTTTGGAATCGGGGCGCGGGGGATCAAACAACGGTAGAATGCCGAGCAGCTTCCAGTCAGCTTCGGTTTTTCCTTGCGCAACGCCGAGTGCTCGATAACCTTTGGCGGCGAGGTCGTTGACGATTTTGGTAGCTTTGGCCTGGTCGTCGGATGAGAGCTTTGAGAGCCCTATGATAACCTGCGGTGCTCCTTTGGTTACGAAGAACGTTGAGTTCTTGGAATCTTTTACCGTGGCCTCGGTACGTTTGGACACAGGATCAAAGGGAACAAACTTCACCTGTTGATAATTACTCAGAACCTTCGGATCCTTCAACCCGTCGAGAACCGCCATGTCTATGGGGTCCTTATCGGCTGATGTGGATGCGAGGGATGCGGCGAGAAGGACGGCTTGAGGGTCTGCCCCCGCCCATGGTACAATGTTGCCTAGCGTTAGTTTGTTCTGAGTCAGTGTGCCCGTTTTGTCCGAACATAAGATGTCCATGCCCGCCATTTCTTCGATCGATTCCAACCGCGAGACAATGACTTTGCTTTTCGCCAGCAGTTGCGCTCCCAGCGCCATGGTTACGGACAGCACAGCGGGCATTGCGACGGGAACCGATGCTACCAGCAGGATTAACACGAACTCAGCGAGTATCACGAAATTCGTTCCACGCGTCAACTCAACCGCCACGAGAATGGCTGCGAGAGCCACTGCAATGACTATGAGGAAGTCGCCAATCCTCATCACAGCGATCTCGAAGTGCGACTTCGCGCCAGCACTTTGGACTAGTTTTGCTGTGCGACCGAAGAAAGTGTTACCACCCGTACCGGTGACTACGGCGATCATCTCTCCTTTCTTAACAACGGAACCTGAGTAGGCTGGATCACCAATTTTCTTACTGACGGGTAACGATTCTCCAGTTAGTGCGGCTTGATCTACGCTCAGGTATTCGCCGTCAATCAGTTTGGCGTCCGCAGGCACGACATCGCCCATACGCAGTCGGACAATATCTCCCGGTACCAGAGTGGCTGCGTCCACTTGCAACCATTGTCCATCGCGCAGCACACGCGCCTTCTCTGCCAGCGCTCCCTTCAGAGCCGCGAGAGCGTTAGATGCCTCACGCTCCTCGAGAAAACCGAGAACAGCGTTGAATACCAACAACGCCATTATGATTACGAAATCGCCGAAATCTCGGACGGCTAGCGCCATGATCGCGGCTGCTTCAATCATCCAAGGAATAGGACCCCAGAAGAAATTTAGAAAAACAGTTAGTTGGCTCTTCTTTTTTTCTTCTAGCGCGTTCGGACCGTACTGTTTCAGTCGTGATGATGATTCGGCAGCGCCAAGACCCTTTTTTGGGTCGACATTCAGCTGTTTCAGTGCATCTTCGCCGCTCATCCCTTTCCAATCTGGACTATTAGTGGAAGTGGTGGGCGTCGTTTGCTGATCCATGTCGTTCACTGATGCGTTTACACTGCTTCTCGTATAAGCCACTTGTTTATTGTTTAAAGAATACTCGCGTCGTAAGATTGTTAATTAGTAAGGCATGAAAGATTCAGGAAATTGTTCTGGAAGGCATTCCTCAAGTGGGCTGTTCATTTGAGCTTGATTACTCACGCGAACGCGCGAGAATAATGAGGTGGACAGATTGAATCGACGCAGGATCCAGAACTATTTTTTGGATAAATCTAGTAAAGAGTTGAAGAGCTCTAATTTCCCCATACTTCAAGGCATACTTCCAATTATCCGATCACGAGTTCCAACGGATATTATCGCCGGTCTGACGCTGGCGGCTCTCGCCATCCCGGAAGTAATGGGGTATGCCCGGATAGCTGGTACTCCGGTGATTACTGGTCTCTACACTCTGCTCGTACCGATGGCATTGTTTGCTTGCTTGGGCTCATCTCGCCACTTGGTAGTTGGCGCTGACTCTGCAACAGCCGCGGTCTTGGCCTCAGGGTTGATCGGTATTGCTGCAATCGGATCGCCTGAATACCTCGCTTACGCGAGCCTGCTGGCCCTCATGGCAGCCGTGCTCCTAATCATCGCTCGCCTGGTGAAGCTGGGCTTTCTGGCTGACTTCCTCTCGCGTACGGTGCTGGTAGGTTTCCTGACGGGCGTCGGATTCCAAGTCGCTATAGCGGAGATTCCGGGAATTCTCGGACTACCGGGACGTGTGGGCAGGCTCAGTGATCCAATACAAGGGCTTGTGCAAGATGTTTCGCAGATATCCCAGACCAATCTCTACACACTGGCCATTTCGATTGGAGTTATATTGGTCATTCTTGGTGCCGGGCGAATTTCGAAGAAAATGCCTGGACCGCTGATCGCTGTTATTGGTGCAATTGTCGTTAGCTCTGTATTCAATCTTCCAGCACACGGCGTCTCTGTGCTTGGAACTATCCCGAGTGGCCTTCCGGTTATAGGCCTACCACGAATCAGCTTGAGCTTGAGCCTCATCGAAGGCCTATTCCCAATCGCCTTTTCGATGTTCATAATTATCTTGACCCAAAGCGCTGCGACGTCACAAGCATATGCCACACGCTACAATGAGCATTTTGATGAGAATTTGGATTTAATTGGGCTGGGAGTGGCCAACGTTGGAGCCGCGCTATCAGGGACTTTTGTAGTTAATGGAAGCCCCACAAAAACCCAAATGGTTGATAGTGCAGGCAGCCGCAGTCAACTTGCTCAGCTCACAACGGTGGCAGTGGTTGTGGCTGTTCTACTTTTCTTGACAGGGCCACTAACGTACATGCCAACCGCGGTGCTTGCGGCCGTCGTTTTCTTGATCGGTAAACAATTGATCGATGTCAAGGGAATGCATCGGATTCTCATCGAACGCCCAGCCGAGTTCTGGGTGGCGCTTATCACCGCCGGGGTTGTGTTCTTCGTTGGTGTCGAGCAGGGCATCCTCATAGCTATTCTTCTCTCGCTCGTGGCTCATACGCGCCACGGTTACCGACCGAAAAATGATGTGCTTTCAATGGATGCAGCCGGCAACAGGTTACCTGTTCCAATAACCACGCATGCTCAGTTTTTGCCTGGCCTAATAGTTTATCGTTTCAATCATAGTATGTATTACGCAAACACCGATCTTTTCTTAGAGCAGGTTCTTGATTTAGTAAATGGAGCACAACCAGCTCTGTCATGGTTCTGCTTGGACGCAATTGCAGTTGATGATGTGGATTTCTCCGCAGCTGCAACGTTACGTGAGATTTGCGCTTTGTTGAAGCAGAAAGGAATTCGGTTTGTCTTACTCGCGGTTGCGGAGAACGTACGCGTTGAACTCGATCGATCAGGTATTACAGATTTGATCGGGCCGGACTCATTCTTCAATAGGATCTACGATCTCGAATCCGCCTACAAACTGACATTAACAAAGTAGTCATGACTTCGATAGGGAACCGTTCACATGCTCTCAGTGAGCAACCGCTAAATAGCAACAATCGTGCAGATTTAATCCATGTCAACGAAGGATGTAGCTGAGAAGACTTCAGATCCTCTCGAAGGTTACCGATCGAGTTTACCGATCCCAGACTTGCAATATGCGGGTCCGATTCTTTATGATGCGAAAGATCCGAATATGAAATTCACGCCGATTCAACCACTCCGTCCCCCTCCTGGAGCGCCTAACGTGCTCTTGGTGCTATTAGACGACGTTGGATTCGGAGCGTCGAGTGCGTTCGGTGGACCCTGTAATACTCCGACGGCTGAAAGACTTGCCGCCGAAGGTCTCAGGTATACACGTTTTCACACCACCGCTCTCTGTTCACCGACACGCCAAGCGATGCTTACCGGTCGTAATCACCATACAGTCGGCATGGGTGCCATTACAGAGATCGCGACTTCGGCACCTGGATACAACTCTTTGCGATTGAACAATTGCGCACCTCTTGCAAAAATCCTAAAACTCAACGGCTACTCGACTGCACAGTTCGGCAAATGCCATGAAGTTCCAGTTTGGGAGAATAACGTGATTGGTCCCATGGAACACTGGCCAGCCGGTGGCGGAGGGTTCGAAAGATTCTACGGCTTCCAGGCCGGAGAGACGAGCCAATGGTTCCCCGAACTTCTCGATAATACCACGCGGGTCCAGCTTCCCGATGATCCAGAATATCATCTAGTTCCTGACATGACTGAGAAGGCAATTTCGTACATACGCGCCCAGAAGGCAACTGCCCCGGATAAACCATTTTTCGTCTACTTCGCTCCGGGTGCCACACATGCTCCACATCATGTTCCCAAAGAGTGGGTTGACAAATACAAGGGCAAATTCGACGATGGCTGGGACAAGCTACGCGAACGTACCTTCGCAAAGCAGAAACAACTTGGAGTTATCCCTAACGATGCCAAGCTCACGACAAGACACAAAGAGATTCCCGCATGGGACGCGATGCCCGAGAACCTGAAGCCGGTGCTCCGACGCGAAATGGAATGCTATGCAGGATTCCTTGAGTTTGTCGACCATCACGTTGGCAAATTAATCGACGCCTTGAAAGACTTGGGCATCCTTGACCAGACTCTTGTGATCTACATCATAGGCGACAATGGGGCCTCCGCTGAGGGAACACTGAACGGAACCTTCAACGAGATGACCAACTTCAACGGCATGGCAGCTCTCGAAACGCCTGAGTATTTGATTAAACACTTGGACGAGTTCGGTGGTCGTGACTCTTACAACCACTACGCCGTAGGGTGGGCGCATGCCATGGACACTCCCTACCAGTGGACGAAACAAGTCGCATCACACTGGGGTGGTACCCGCAACGCCACAATTATTCACTGGCCTAGCCGAATAAAATCGAAAGGCCAAGTCAGAACCCAGTTCCACCACGTGATCGACATCGCTCCAACAATTCTTGAGCTCGCTGGCATCCCTGAGCCACGTACGGTCGATGGGGTCGGGCAGCATCCCATGGAGGGAGTTAGTATGGCTTACACGTTCGAGGATCCCAAAGCGCCGGAACGACACGACGTTCAATATTTTGAAATGTTCGGCAACAGAGGTATCTACTACAAAGGCTGGACCGCAGTCACCAAGCATAGTACCCCATGGATACTTTCGGGTGAAAAACCAATAGCGTTCGATGATGATAACTGGGAACTCTACGCCCCATCCGACTGGACCCAAGCCGAGGACATTTCAAAGACGAACCCTGAGAAGCTTCACGAACTACAACGCCTATGGTTGATCGAGGCCACACGCCACAACGTGCTGCCCTTGGACGACCGGAAGATTGAACGCATGATGCCAGCAATGGCGGGTCGACCGCAGCTCATAAGCGGAAATACGCAGCTCCTCTTTCCAGGGATCGCCTATTTCGGAGGAGACAATTCCACAATCGACACTAAGAATAAGTCACATCAGGTTACAGCAGAAATCGACGTAGCCAAGGCGACACGTCTTCCTAGATTGGCGCCGGGAGTTAAGGGCGTAATTATTGGTCAGGGTGGAAACTTCGGAGGATGGGCCCTCTACGCATATCAGGGTAAACTAAAGTACGTTTACAATTTCCTCGGCTTAGAAACCTACATGGTAGAAGCATCATCAACCCTACCCGAAGGCAAACACCAGGTGCGCATGGAGTTCAAGTACGACGGCGGCGGCCTCGGAAAAGGAGGAGTCGCAACACTCTACGTTGACGGAAAGCAGGTTGGCGAGGGACGCGTGGAACACACCCACGTCTCAGTATTTTCAGCGGATTCAGTGACAGAGGTAGGCAACAAGACTGGGGCTCCGATCTGCAAAGACTTCGAAATAGCCGGAAACGAATTCACTGGCAAAGTAAAATGGGTTCAGATCGATGTGGGCTCTGACAGTCAGGAACACTTGCTTACGCCGGAAGAACGATTCCGCATACACATGTCCATACAGTAGATGAGAAAAATCTCATCTTCCCTTCTTTTTGGGTATGGTCGTGCGCGCAGAACTCAAAGGTGACTAAGCTAGGTCTGATTAATCGCTTTGAAGGTTTCCTTGTAACTGTCGTGTACTCGTTGCTGATCATACTTCGAGGGTAGCCCGATTCGACTATCTTGTTCGATTAGCTTAGCATGTTTCAGGAGCGCCTTCTTTTGGTCATCTGAGTGCGTGTGAACAGAAACCGATTTGATGGTTGCAAGCATATGCATCAATACTTCGGCGTTCGCGCGGCCGTACTCTCTGATCATATTGAATGCTACATCGACCAATCGCTCGAAACCTATCGGTTCTCCTATAACTCGAACTTGTTTATCCCTGTCCAAGTAGTATGAGTGAGGAGTTGTACGATCAGCTAACATTTCTAAAGCCGCTCCAAGCCGGTCAAGACAAAGCCTCGGCGTATACGGATCATTGATGGCGGGCGAAAGAGCACGGACCGCGATTATCACGATGAGAGTAATGCCATATTCCGTGTCCTGCAATACAGTACGATTTCTACCAAGCATATATGCATGGTTGACCGTCGATATCATTTGCTTGTCAGCCTGACCTGGCAACATCACCAGCAACTGTTCACCACGGCTTACGAAATCTCCTGGAAGGCACTTGATTTTCAGAACTATCTTCCGCTTCGTAGCAATGTCGATCAGCTTATTGTAATCGATAGCGCGCACATATCCTTCTCCAGTCGATTCAATCCCTTCTCCTTCATGCAGCAACTTCTGGCGTAATTCGCTTACTTCGATCTGCTTCGCGTCAAACGTAGGTTTGTGGATGGAATATTCTTGCCGGATGACTCCCTCTAATTCTTCGCTGACGACTCTGATTACGGAAGCGGCCTGCAGCGAGTCAGCAACGTGGTGGAAGAAGTAAAGCAACATAAGGAGACTGATGATGAGCATGTAGACTGCGACCGAAACAGAGAACTGGACAGCACTCTGACTTCCTGCAGTACGAAGCGCTAGCAATAGGAACAAGCAGTAGAAAGTAGTCGACGTATATGCCCCAAGCACCCATTGAGTACCGCGGTCGCGCAGAAAACTCCGCAACACGATCGAGCCATACTGCGTCGCCGTTATGCTCAGCGGAACCAAGATTATGGAGAAGACAACTCCAACAACGCTCAGTGAGACGCTCGCGATTGTGGTTAGCACGCTCCGTGCCTCTGCAATATTCTCGAGACGGAAAATGTACCACTTGTCCTGCAGGAAATTACCGGGTATAGCCTGATCTATCCGAAAGAGGACTAGCGCGAAAACAGCCGCCAGCACAGTCATTAGCGTCGGCAAGAACCAGTAGGTCGCACGAACTCTATCCGCTAAATCTCTTATCCGGATGGAAAACATGACTCAGTTCTTCTTTGCTTGATCGTGTCTCACAATTGCCTTACATTTTTCATACGTAGGTGTCTGATTCTCCGTTAGCGCTCGCCTACGTGCTACATGCTGTGTAGTCTATGTGCTACGATAAACATGTAGGCTGCGACGAGTAAAAGCCACACGAACGCAATACTGCCCGCAATCGCACTAACCGGTGCGGCCAAGACCACAAGCCCTAACAGTATCTCTAGGAATCCGAAGACCAAATCAGGCAGCCTCATCCTTGGCTCCTGCGTCATGTAAATCGATCCTTGAATCTGCAGAAGACCGATGACCACTACAACGACGGTGAACGCTAATCTGCCGACATCACCCGTCAGGAGAGCCAGGTCGGAGTGAGAAGAGAACGGGAACGCAATCAGTAGAAAGAGTCCACCAATTATGCTGACCAATGAGGCATTCGTTAGTTTGCGACTATCGGTCGGGACTATGAGAATCGAATGAGCCTCTTTGAAGGTCAATATCCCGTTCATCAAAAAGTAGAAGCCTAAATAAATCGGGAAGTTACCGACCGAAAACTCCGTTATCGGATTCCCTGAAAGGAAGAATTGCTCGAGGATAGTAGAAGCAATAATTACGGCAAGTACTCCGCGAAGAACGAAGGGCAACCATGTTCTAGCTTTTACCTTCCCGCCCTTGGCTTGTTCAGTTGCCTTTTCCATCGCTTCTCTTTCTTTTTCCAGTTCCTTTTTTTCGCCTCCGAGCTCTTCCTTGAGGTGGGTACCGAGGGTTTCCCGTTTAGTTTCAGGTGTGGTTTTCGGTTGGCCGTACGGCTCAGGCTCCTCCCAACCCTTCAGCAGCGCCATCATTCGGAAGGTGAAGGCTATCGCGAATGCGACCAGAGCGCCGTGCACAAACGATAAGCCTGCGAAATAGCAGATGATGTATACGACGCTGGCTAGAACTGCTGTTCCTACGAACCATTCTCCCTTAACGAAATGTTTGGGTGTCACACCGGAAGTGATGTCGATGAAATAACGTCCCGTTGTAGGTCCGATGATTCCGATAACGACTGCTGCTAAGATTGGGAGATTCGCTTTTAACGCTGCGTCGGCGCCTACGACCGCATACCAAGGAAGGGAAAAAGCGGCCATAACTGTGCCGACTCCATCAGTAAACTCCTGTCCTCCCTTAAATGAGATCGATAGAGCTAGGATTCCAGTTAACACGCACAGGAAGATGTACCATGGATTCGTGAAAGCTGCCGGAATTTTATTTAGGAGGACGTCCCGAGCGACTCCCCCGCCAATTCCACCTATCATGGCGAGGAGAATTATTCCAACAACGGTGTAGTTGCGATAATGATTAGGCTTCCGTGCGAGAAGTCCTCCATTGAAAGCATTTGTGGATGCCGCCAAGAGATCTACGATCGTGACCGCTGAAAAGCTAATGGTGAAGAGTGCAATGCTGGACGTCATTCGCCTAATCCATCCGAATGTTATTGCTCGCTACTTTCAAAAAAAGTGATACTCAACCCATTTAGTGATCTTGACGTTTGTTAAAGAGCTATACGCCTCGGAATGTTGCGCGCAAAATCTGCACCTTCTTGCCATTCATATACCTGCTGGTAGTTCCTCGCATGATTATCGTGAGTATAGTGAATAGTTAACAAATATATGCACCCAGTCTTCCTCATATGTTGGGATATTTTATGGCAGATAAGAAGCCGAATATACTGATAATTTGGGGAGACGATATTGGTTGGTTCAACATTAGCGCCAACAATCACGGAATCATGGGGTATAAGACCCCTAACATCGACCGAGTCGCGCATGAAGGTTGTATGTTTACTGATTGGTATGGTCAGCAGAGCTGTACTGCTGGGCGTGCCTCTTTCATCACCGGGCAATCTCCTATTCGCACCGGCTTAACCAAAGTCGGTATGCCAGGATCCACGTTAGGACTTCAACCGGAAGATCCGTCGATAGCGGAATTGTTGAAGCCTCAAGGCTACGTTTGCGGGCAGTTCGGTAAGAACCACGTGGGTGATCGCAACGAATTCCTACCTACGGTCCATGGATTTGACGAATTTTTCGGTAACCTTTACCACCTGAACTGTGAGCAGGAGCCCGAATGTCCCGATTATCCGAAGGACCCGAAGTTCTTTGAAATGTTCGGTCCGCGAGGTGTTATGCATTGCTGGGCTACCCCCACGGAGGATAACACTGTCGACCCACGTTGGGGCAAGGTTGGTGCACAGAAGATTGAGAATACAGGGCCTCTGAACACGAAGCGTATGGAGACGATTGACGAAGAATTCCTCGACGGCGCAATTAAATTCATAGAGAAGGCTACTAAGGATGGTAAACCATTCTTCTGCTGGTTCAACTCGACTCGCATGCACATATGGACTCACCTAAAGGCTCAGTCCGTTGGTAAGACTGGTCTCGGTGTGGAAGCGGACGGCATGGTTGAGCATGACGGAATGGTCGGACAATTGCTTGACAAGATCGATCAGTTGGGTATCGCCAATAACACGATCGTTATGTATTCTACCGATAACGGCGCTGAGGAGATGAGTTGGCCCGATGGTGGTGTTACACCGTTCCGCGGTGAGAAGGACACTAACTGGGAAGGAGGCTGGCGTGTGCCATGCTTTATCCGTTGGCCAGGCGTCCTCAAACCAGGATCCATTGACAACAACATCTACGCTCACATCGACATGCTACCCACTCTTGTGGCTGCAGCCGGTGAGCCCAACATTGTTGAAAAAGTTAAGCAAGGTTACAAGGCAGGCAATAAGACATTCAAGGTCCATCTGGACGGCTACAACCTGATACCATTCTGGAAAGGCGAGGTGAAAGAAAATCCGCGTAAGGGATTCCTTTACTGGAGTGATGACGGGGATCTCATGGCTATACGGTACGGAAACTGGAAGTGCCATTTCTCGGTACAGCGTGCTCACGGATTTGACGTCTGGGGAGAGCCACTCGTCAACTTACGTGTACCATGGATTGTCAACTTGCGTAGCAACCCATTCGAAATTGACCAGGAGGATGCGGCCCTCTACTACAACAAATGGATGGCCGATCGTATCTTCATCCTATATGGAGCCCAAGCCCTCGTAGCAATGTACCTCAAAACGTTCGAAGAATTCCCGCCACGCCAAAAACCCGCAAGCTTCAGCATCGACCAAGCCCTCGAGAAAGCACGGCAAAAGCAGAAAACTCTAGAGGGGCAAGTCGGCGTCAAGTAGCTTTCGTTAGCGATGAAAGGAAAGAACGCGCTTCGGCGCGTTCCCCAATTTTATCTCGGACAATTATTCATTCACATGCTGTCTGTGCACAGCCCTTAATGCTCTATGCCGCCGATACTATTAGAACGTTGGAAATGGTTTCTTGACGTCTTCAACTAGCAAACCTGCGAAGTTGAATATGGTTTGGGTTCCTGGAGGTAAGTTCCTGATGGGTTCTAACGATTTTTATCCTGAAGAGCGGCCGGTTCACGAGGTCGCGGTCGATGGTTTCTGGATCGATAAATTCGAGGTTACGAATCAGGAATACGAAAGATTCGTAATTGAGACCGGATACGTCACTGTGGCAGAGAGGCCGCTTAATCCGAAAGAATTTCCAGGAGCACCTGCTGCAAATCTCGTACCCGGGTCGATGGCGTTTCGAAAGTCTAGCGGTCCCGTTGATCTGAAGAATTACGCGAACTGGTGGGCTTGGACTCCTGGAGCAAATTGGCAACGCCCACGCGGTATCAAAACGTCGACTCAGGGAATCGAAAAGCACCCCGTTGTTCACGTCGCATACGAGGATGTGGAGGCGTATGCGAAATGGGCGGGCAAAGATCTGCCTACTGAAGCCGAGTGGGAATTTGCCGCGCGCGGCGGACTAAACGGAGCAAAATTCACGTGGGGCGAAGAGGACGTACAATTGACTGCACCGAAGGCGAACACTTGGCAAGGAGAATTCCCGTACCAGAATCTGCTCATAGACAAATATGAAGGCACCTCGCCCGTAGGTTCCTTCGAACCAAACGGCTACGGATTGTACGATATGGCAGGGAACGTGTGGGAATGGACAAGCGATTGGTTCGTTCCACATCTCGATGAACGAGCTGAGAAATTCAAATCATGTTGTATGCCAAATGTGAATCCTCGCGTAATCTCGCCCGACGCAAGCTATGACCCAGGGCAACCACAGTTTAAGATCCCACGTAAAGTTGTCAAAGGCGGTTCGCATCTGTGCGCTCCAAACTACTGTTTGCGATATAGACCAGCGGCACGGCAGCCACAAATGATCGATAGTGGGATGTCTCATCTTGGGTTTCGTTGCATCTCGCGGAACCAGGCCACAAATGATAACTTGACGTGACCAGCTAAGTTTGTTCGAGAAGTGAGCTTGGATGGATGAAGATAAGCGAGTTTTTGTGCACACGGAATTTACTATTGAGTCTGGAAAACTTAGCGAATTCAAGAAGATTGCTCAAGAACTCATGGATGTTGTCGAAGAAAAGGAACCAAAGACGCTCAGATACCAATGGTACTTCAACAGGGATCGGAGCAAATGTTATCTTGTGGAGGAGTATCCAAACGCCGCAGCCGTCCGTGTTCACGTACTCCATCTCGGATTACATGTGCGCAAGTTACTGCATGTTTCAAAGGTTACGAAGTTCACTGTACTGGGGAAGTTGATTCTTCCGAGAAGAGCGCTCACTGCAGCTGGAGGTCAGAATTTCAGGTACTGGAAAGGTCGCGCTCGGTAATCAAAAATGGAGACGCTGACCCCGGAACCAGTGAACCTTAAAGGTCCACCCAGCGTCCACATATTAGCTAAGCCGACGGGTGCAATCTGCAATTTAGATTGTGCCTACTGCTTCTACTTGGACAAAGAACAGCTCTATCCCGGCAGCCGCTTCCGAATGACCAATCAGCTGCTCGAACGATACATAAAGCAACTCATCGAATCGCATCGCACCAATCAAGTGACGGTTGCTTGGCAGGGTGGCGAACCGACACTGATGGGCCTCGACTTTTTCCGACGCGCAATCGAGTATGAGGAGAAGTATCGGCGTCCGGGGATGACTTTTGAGAATACGATTCAGACGAATGGTACGTTGCTTAGTGATCAGTGGTGTGAGTTTCTTAAAACGAATAATTTCTTGGTCGGCATAAGCATCGATGGTCCACGTGAACTGCATGACTCGTTCCGGGTAGATAGGAGCGGTAAGCCGACCTTCGATAAGGTGATGCGTGGCCTTCGGTTGTTGCAGAAGCATGGGGTTGAGTACAACATACTTACCACGGTGAACCGTGTGAATGGTGATCATCCGCTTGAGGTCTATCGTTTCCTGCGTGACGAAGCAGGCACATCTTGGATGCAATTCATTCCGGTGGTTGAACGAATCAACTCAAACGGCCTTACATTATATCAGGCAGGCACGACGGTATCTGAACGTTCTGTTGGCGCTGAGCAGTTCGGACGTTTTCTCATCACAATTTTTGATGAATGGGTGCACAATGATGTTGGACGAGTATTCGTCCAAACATTCGAAGCTGCAGCACGTAATTGGGTCGGTCTACCCTCATCAGGTATGTGCGTCTTCGACAAAACTTGCGGCCGTGGCTTAGCCTTGGAACATAATGGGGATCTATATTCATGCGATCATTTCGTTGAACCAAAATACTTGGTCGGCAACATCCAAAACCAACACATGGCCGAGCTAGTCGCTTCACCTCAGCAGGTAAAGTTCGGTCAGGATAAACTTGACACGTTACCTCGCTACTGCAGGGAATGTGAAGTCAGATTCGCTTGCAACGGAGAATGCCCTAAGAACAGATTCATTCTCACACCCGACGGCGAGCCCGGCCTGAATTATCTCTGTGCGGGTTACAAGGCATTCTTCAATCACGCCGATCACGCAATGAAGATAATGGCGACGCTAATTCGTGAAGGGCGACCCGCGGTCGGTGTCACCATGATTCTGGCAGCTGAAGACGCGGCCTTAACGGCCGCAGTTGCAAAGCTAGGCCGGAATGACCTGTGTCCCTGCGGTAGTGGACACAAGGTCAAAAAATGCCACGGCAACCCAGTAGGATTAAGTGGAGAAAAGAGATCGCTGACTAGCACTGTCAGTTAAACTGAAAGATTTCATGATTACGTGAAGGTTTGAAACACTACCTGATCATACCACCAAAGCCGTTCGAAGAAAGTACGCGCCATATCGAACTGCGACTTTTGGTGTGAGGATGGCAGCGTTCTTTGCAATATGTTGCCGATGCTACTGTTCCCATCGATAGCGTCGAACAAACTCTTTTCTGTTGAGTCGATTGGCATGAACAGATCCCTGTAGGTATGATTTTGGTTGATGAGAACGGCCGCAGCCCCATGAGGTAGTCGCTCTTGGATACAGATAGTGTCTGAGATTCGAATCGGTACATAGGTAAGCCAGGCGTCACCGGCAAAACTAACCAGTTGTCGATCTGGGCTATCGTTTCGGTAAAGGATCACGCTGTGCGTCACCATCGTGCCCCGAAAAAGCTCAACAGCCGCATACTGCTCTACTAAGGGAAGCTTTGCGATCCGGGAAGCTTGCGGGATACTTGCTATGACACCGCACTGAGTCGTGTAGGGTGCTTGTCTAACCCACCGACCGAACGTCAGTCCCCCGTTTTTAATGAAATCAAATAATTCCGGAACTGAATACGCGCGGTCATGCGGGTGCAGAAGAGCATCAGCAATCCCCGCCTCTTCCCGGAAGTCAGGGGCGTCGCGCAGCAGGTTTTCCAGCGGATGTCCGGGTGGCAGTGCCCGGAGCGCAGCAACGAGATCTCGGATCTCTTCATCGGTGGCCTTGATTCCTATCCGTCTGCAGAACTCTTGCAGCAAATAAATCCCTGCCCGCCCATACGGAGCATACACCATGAGATGCATCGCCCCAGTCGGTTTGAGTACCTCGCGCAGAGCTCTAAGCCCAAGATTTGGGTCCACAAGATGGTGGAGAACTCCGGTGCACACAATCTGATCGAAGCTGGTCCCAAGATCCTTCACTTGCTCGATGGGAAGCTGGTGGACCTGGAGATTGTTCAAATCATATTTTCGCTTGAGTTCCTCAGTGCACTGCACACTTGTTGCGCTGAAGTCGATGCCGACAACCTGAGCTACAGGCCAGCGTAAGGCATGTTTTGCTGCCTGAGATGTCCCGCAGCCGGCGATGAGGATGGAGTAGTCTTCCCTGTAAGCGTTGGAAGGCCAGAACAAATGGTAATCCGCGCGACGTCTTTGTCGGTCCTGCCAGAGCTGTCGATATTTGTCAAGGCTATTGATCGGCCGAGGATAAGGGTAACGTTCGTAGAACTCTCGGACTCTATCTGCCACATCAAGTGACCTTTGTTCTTCTCGGCGGCTCATAGCAAAGTAGCACCTCACGTATTAGATGTGGGTCATCCTATGCATTATGGATCGAGCGATCAAAGCTACTAAAATGCAAATTGCAATCGCGACCCAGTAGTTGTCTTCGATAAGAATGTGGAGCGAGGTTAGCGCACTTGAAAACTCGAAAGCAATGAAGAACACGAGTCCATTAAGCGCCCATTCAATATATTTCTCCGCTCTGTCTGCGAGTGCCTGCGCGTGTTCCGGACTATCCTCTGTTGCGATTTGAGCATCTGCCAGAATTCTGAGAGTGATGATGACCAGAATCACAAAGAAAGTGTAACCTAACACCAACAGATCTAGAGGAACAAAAGTCAGCAACCCCTGAGAGCTTACATAATATGGCAATAGTTCGTTTGTAGGTATTTTCGCTCTCAAATCCAAAATTCTAGTCACGGAGATGCTAGCTAATGCTAGGAATGCGCTTAGGATGAAGCTCGCCAGAAAGATCAGAGACGAGATTCCTCGCGTGCCTCTCCGCGAGAATTGCCCAGTGGTTGTGGGTTTAGCCATTCGGAAGCAGCACTCTTAGAACAGATTAGATCCGTGGCTTACAATAAAGATTGGTGAAAGGCGAACAAATCGGAACGGAATTAGTGGGGGCGTCTGGTCGGCATCTTTTCGAGATGTTCCTTAATGTGTGTGGGGTCGCCGAGTATTAGGAGTGTGTCTCCTTCCCGTAGCGTGAAGGTACCGTCGAAGACGGTGGCATCAATCTTTCCATCGCGAACGGCCCCGATTATCTTCACCGTTTCAGCGACGTCATGTAATTTCTTGCCTATGATTGGGGATGGTGCGTGGACTGTGAATTCGGTGATGCGTTGGGTTTTCATGTTCTGTGTGAAGACCACGCCGACCAGGTTCTTGTTGTCAGCAGAAAATGCGAGCAGCTCACCGGCCGCGGCGGTGGTTGGAACGACGATGTTTGCTCCCGCGTCTTTCATCACTTCAGTCAGTGATGGGTCGTGGACTACTGTATGTATTTTGATGTCGGGTCGGAGTTTTCGTGTGGTTAAGATGAATCGCATGTTGTCGGAGTCATTAACGTCTGCTGCTATGACGAGGGATGCTTTCTCGATTCCAGCTGACTCCAGAGCGCCCATTATGTTCGTTTCATCTTCGAGAACAACGAACAAATCCTTCTTCAGCAACCCATTGTAAACATCAGGAATCCTTGTGATTATGACGTAGTCGTAACCGATCTCTCCAAGTTTTTCAGTGATGAACCTACCCATGTGACTATATCCGTAAACGATGACATGGCTCTTCAGTCTCTTCACTAGTCGGTTCTGCGCTGCTGCTTTGCCACGTTCGCTTACCGCCATACCCACCGTACTCTGGACTAGTGATGCTCCTGAACCAACCGAGACGATCATTAGCACTATGATTAATATGACTTCGTTTCGGTTCATCGCGTAAACGTTGCCGTTGTTCGGCGTGAAGAGTCCGATAGTAGTGACCGTCGAGACCGACGCGAAGAGAGCTAGGAGACCTGGGAGCCCCTCATAGCGGACAAAGATCCATGTTCCAAAAATGAACATGGAAAGCAGAATCAGTAGCTGCCTATAGCCAGCCTGAACGAAACTTAACGGACCGTACAACATTCTATAGAGTAAGAAACTCAGTTTCCTACTTTCACGCTTACCTTTAGCCTTAACCGACGATCGCAGCACGGCCTCACGCTCACCCCTGGCTTACTGGGATGTACTGGGATCGTACAGTGAATATGAGTCTTCGTGGCGAAAGATTCGAGGCAGGTTTCCTTCTCAATACAACGTTTGTGTTTTGTTAGAAACTAACAAATAGCTGACAAACAACTTGGTAGTCATCTGTTTTCATTGAGGTAGAAGATCGTGGCAGGCGATAAGTTTCAGATTCCGGAAGACCCGAAGGCGAGGGCTTGGCTTATTGAACAGGCTGTGAAGCGTAGATGTAGAAGTCTTCAGGTGAAAGCTCAGGAGCAACATATTGAGATCACTGGTCATGCGGGAAGGTTGGAGAAAGATGAGAAGGACGCGTTGCGAAGTTTAGGAATATCGCACTCGACCTATGGAACGAAGTTGTATACGAACGACTACGAGGGCGTAATCAAGTCCTTAATCAAACGAGGATTCATAAACTCAAACCGATAAGCATCAGTTTGATTCCGAGCAGGCCCTGTTTTGCTTCTGACGCTGTACAGTCAACAGGGTAAGTAAAATTCCCAGGAAGATTGTCGTGCCTAGAAGGTTCATTGTAATTCTACCGAGAGAGATCATTGCTAGAAACAGGAATGCAATAATCACGAGCAGCAACGTAGTATACGCGTTAATCCTCAATCGTACCTTCAGAATCATCAATAGGCCAATCACGGATAATACAAGCAAGAGCTCAAAAGCCGTAATCAAACCCATGATTCAAACGCCGTAGCTATACGACCGGTATTCATCTCGCTTCTGGTGGCGGCAAATTTGAACTAATTAGTTACTGGTAACTTTGGGGGGGATATTCACGCTCTAAAATTGCGTTGCCTAATTTCCAAAAATGCATCGTGTACGGTAGATTGATGAGCACGCGAAAAAAGCAAACGAGTGTGAGAAAACATGAAAGGATACGCGACACAGATTGAGAAGGAGACGAGGAAGAACGCAGATTTTCGGCGTGTACTATATACTGGGAAGCATAGTCAGCTCGTGCTCATGAGTCTCAAACCATTAGAAGAGATAGGCGCAGAGAGGCACGAGGATCGCGATCAATTCTTTCGATTTGAACGCGGATTAGGAAAGGTAGTCATCGACGGCATAGAACACCGCGTAAAAGACGGAGACGCAATTATCGTCCCAGCGGGTGCTAGACATAACGTTATCAACACCTCTAAGCGAGTCACGCTGAGACTCTACACAATTTATTCTCCGCCCGAACACAAGGATGGTGTGATCCGCCGCACGAAACAAGAAGCGATGGCAAGCGAAGAGCACTTCGACGGGCAAAGCACGGAGTAGCAACTTAAGAAAAATCAGAAAAAGCGTAAAGAGTAACGATGGACAGTAGGGTTCGCGAGTTTTGATAGCAGTCATCATCGCAAGTGCGATCGAGATAATTCTGGCTGGCGTAAGCGTCTTCGGTAGCAATGCGTCGAGTCTTGGATTGATGGGAAGGCGGAGAAGACGAAGACGGACCGCGGAATCTAAGAAGAAAGTGAAGTAGTTGTCGCCTGCCACAAGCAAGGAGACTGATACTGAAGCCGACCCTACTGATGAGGAAGACGAAATTAGAGATAAGACTAGAGGAGAAATCGAAGTTCTTATTCTAGTTGCAGGCTTGATACTGACGCCGTTATTCTATTTTTGGCAGACTGGCGTCACAGCCATTCAGTCGATAGCTGCACCTATATGGCAAAATTACTTGCAAACCCAACTCGGCCATCCTCCTCCTTTCAGCGTTAACGAGATGGTGACCCAGTACTTTTCGCCCGTCGGACTGGTTACATTTCTCCCTGTCGACGTATTTCTCTGGATTTTTGACATTACAGTTTTGCTAAGTATAGTTGCGCTTTTGATTTTCGGATTCGCGCTAATGACAGTTGAGAGCGGTGATGTTAATCGGGTACGCGCGCTTGCACAGAAAGGAAAAGGCTGTCTCGACACGGTTCTAGTAATTTTAATCACCTCCGCAGTCTTCCACATGTTGAATAATACGATGCTTCCCATCAAAGCCCTATTCCAGCCGTTCCAACTTTGGATAATACTTGGAATCGCAATGCTGACTGGCATTGCTGTGAACAGAATTCTCAATGCATACATGAAAAAAGCCTCCCTCCCTATGCACCAGAAGAGACATGTGAAGAAATCAGAGACCCCTCAGCTTGATAGCATATCCACAGAACCTTAGCGAACGCCTCAATATCTTGCGATGAAGAAAGGGACGTATGCGTGAGAGGTCCATATTGAATTGAATCCCGCATCGTCTTAATTGAACTAGTTTTGCTTTTTTGGGGGTTAATTGCAAAATAGAGAAAAATTTCGGCTACTTTCGTCGTTTTCGTAAAATGTAAAGTGACGCTGCAAGCGTTGTTAGAACTACGACTGCTAATCCGCTAAATTCTGGTACGGGTATGTTGCGTTGTTGTAAGTAGACATTACCTGCCGCACCCACCTCACCCCCAGTCACCGCGACACTCAAGGTTTGCGAAGCGATGCTCGGACTAGCGATGGTTAACGAATACGATCCACCAGGCAAATACATGCCATATTGTCCGTCGAATGTGTAATAGTTCCATGTTGCGCCGCTCGCACCGGTCACGGATACAGTTGCCCAGCTGAGTGGTCGGAAATCATTAGCCCACGTAAACGCCAACGCTGTTCCGGAAATGAATCCGTTTAGATCCACTTCAAAGATTCCAC
>Ga0209517_10002111_pt1 | contig 28694 bp, 27 predicted proteins | sample PeaSoiMetSII2010_FD_187695 | JGI IMG/M metagenome (GOLD analysis project Ga0209517, IMG submission 187695) | Peat soil microbial communities from Weissenstadt, Germany - SII-2010 (SPAdes) (version 2) | ecosystem: Environmental > Terrestrial > Soil > Wetlands > Peat | place: Germany...
ATCACAAGGCCCATGGGATATTTCACCCTGATGGCGGCGGCCTCATCCAAGGTTACCGAACGGAATTTTCTTCCCGCGCCTTTCGCATGGTGGGTCGTACTCGGAGCCATCACCGGTGGATCCAAGCCTGCGCCATCGTTGGTAGGATTGCCGCCCTGTCCTGCGATCGGCACCTGTCCCGGAGGTTGGGGAAACGTGCAGTTGGCCCATTGTCTGGCCGCGGCCAGAATGTTGCTTTCCGCAGCGGCCTGATTGGCCGGGCTGAGATTCGAAAGGAAACTCTTAATATACATGTTGACCGTAACAGAGTTGGTTGTCCGGGTCGTACCGCCCCAATGGTGTCCATGGTTGACGATGCTATAGGTATCGTTCTGCGAGACTTGATATTGCGTTCCATGCAAGAATTCATCGCCGCGGATATTCGACTTGTTCGTGGTGCCGACCGCATTCGTGTTCTGGTCCGTCCACCACCACTGGAAGATGCCAAGGGGCTCACCAGGGGCGCTGGACACCACCTTGATCGTGACTGACTGCCCTGATGGAAGATTCGGGTTAAAAACAACATCCAGTAGGACCCTCGGCTTTAAGACCCACGATGCCCCGGGGCCGGAGGGGCCAGTGTACACCATCGCATTCGTGAGCATGCCGGTGGTTTCATACACGACGTGAAGGTCATGCACAGGTTGACCGGTGCCATTGACGAAGGTGCGTAGCATGGTTGTGCCTTCCACGGAATCGGACCAACACAGCACCCAGAAAGCCGCCACGCCAGCATAATAACGAGAGCGCATAATCTGAATTGGTACGTCCTCCCTTATACCACAATGAAATGATCGAGTCAACATGAACCATTGATTTCACTCCCGAATCGAACGCACGGGAGCAGGGGCAATAAAACCCCTTAGCCCAAGACGCAAGGAAGGGAGAACGTGAATTGAAGGGATCTCCCTAGGGCAACGTCGGTACTGTTGCTTAAGGTCAAGGACCAGAGTTCGTAGGCGAGCTTTACCGATCCTTCGTCCCCACTTTCTGGGGAACGATCCTCTCCGGAAACCAGAAGATTACAGCCGCCCGTCCCCCTGCCGCCCTCTTCAACGCCTATCTCCTCTTCATCGCTGGGGACCTGGCTTTCCTGACCGCAGCAGACGTTGTTCGTTTGGGCGCGGCCGTTGCTTTCCTGCCCATCTTCGCCATCCTCTTTGCAACCCCAGCCCGGATAGCGGCAAGGCCCTGGGCGCTCAACCTCCTCTTCCTTCTCCCATCGCTCGGCTTTTGGGCAGGTTCCTCAGGTTCAGCAGCGCCTTTGAGCCTGGCCCATCTTGCTTGGCGGCAGCAGCAATGGCAGCCCTAAACGGTCGGGCAATCTCCATCGTTTTCGGGCACTCGCCCACGCGCATTACGGACGTAGTGCTTGGTTCGTCCGGGCGGTTGTTTCTCAGTCGCTCAAGAAGTTGGCGCGTTCCCCCAATCATCAGCAGCCTCGGCGAAAGTGTTCTATTGCATGTCGGCCTCGAATTCGTATCCTCACGGCTATGCCGAAGTCGTTATCTGCGCCTGCAGCGGCTGGGCGAACGGTCGCCGCGTTGGCCCTTTGGGATCCCGGCCCCGGCGCCGTCGTGATTTGAGTTGCCATGAAGAAAGATGACGCGGTCTGCCCTGCGCGCGGCTGCAAAGAGACGATTCTTCTCGACGATGAAGAGCGGTTCAGGTTGCTCTACGGGCCTTACAATCCGCCACTTTTCAAGGGGGAATTTCTTGTCGACGCTGTGCGCGGCAAGGTGAAGTTTGGCAAATACTCGAACGGCCTGATTCCTTGGCCGATCTTCAAGAAAATCGGGCCGCGCGGCAGTGGCGGCTTCGTCCTGTGCGGCGATTTGCTTCGGGCGCTCAAAAATGAATCCACCCCAACGATTTGCTATTATTGGGGAGTCTGCGCGGGAACGGTACTAAACTGGAGGCGCAGATTAGGATTAGCAGGCTTGACGCCGGGCGCCCAAAGGATGGTGGATATCGGCGTTGGACTGTGCAAGCTGCCTCAAAGTCAGGCAAAATTGGCGGTCTCGGCGCGCAAGCGTGTGATGTCGGCGGAAGGCCGTGACGCCATTCGCCAGTCCGTTTTGCAGCGTCTGAAACAGAAGCACCAAGAAAGGTTGGCACTATATCGAAGCACGGGAAAATTTCCCGGGGTCAAGGGGTCCGCCCCGTGGCTTCAGGAAGAGGAAAAGCTTCTCAAAAAATATTCCACTGGCGACCTGATGCGAATCCTGGGCCGAACTTGGGAAAGTATCCAGAGCCACAGGCGCAAGTTGAATATCCGGTTGCGTCCGACCAACACCCCGTGGGAAAGCCGGGAAATGGGCATCCTCGGGACCGACTCCGATGCCGTGATCGCGAAACAATTAAACCGTTCAATTTCTGCAGTGAAAGCAAAGCGCAAGAAGCTTCGCATTCCCGCCTTTCGCAAGTTTCCAAGGAAATAATAGGCAGGTTCTACGGGGCACTGGGTCCAATTGCCGAGACGCGGTGGGGTGGTCGTGGTCTCCTCCGCGACCATTCTTTGCGAAAAGGTCGCCCCGGTTATGATCCTTGCGCATGGGAGCAACTCAGGTGTCTAGCCGTCCCACCTCTCCGAGCTACAATGCCCCTTTGCGCTGGCTTTTGCCCCTCTTGCTTGGGTGCCCCAGACCCAGGGCTGCCGGTCCGCTGTGGGCTGGCACCCCTTGGCCCTTCCGGCTTGCCGAGGGCCAAGCCTGCGCGCGCGGCGAGCCGATTCGCACCAGAACCCAGAAGCCGTCTGCTAATGACTGTGACACCTGTGCCTATTCACGCCCGGCTGCTAAGCGGCCCGCGGTGCAACTTCGCGCTCAATCGTCCCGGCCGTCTCGTAACGGACCAGGTGCAGATCGTAATCGGCCTGCAAGCCGATCCACATTTCCGCGCTGGTGCCAAAGCTGCCAAAGTAGCGCGCCAACCGCAAGGCCGTAAGACATTGGTAAAAGATATTGGGGGTCATCTCAATATTTATATCTGACAATTCCGTTTCAATTCGCCGCAGTTCGCGCCGCAACTTCGCTCCTTTTTCCACCCGCTTGCCGAAACGGCTCACGCCTTGGCCCACCGCCGCCTAATCCATACCTTCCGCCAACCGGCCCAGTTCCACAGGCGCAGCCGCCCCTGCCTCCGCCCCATGAACGTCTTTGCAGGAGAGTAGCTCAATACTCACAAATGGCGACTCAATCTTCAAACTGATCCGGGGACAAGCCAAGGCCGACGATTGCCGAGGCCATCAAGGAACTCGAAAAGGTTTCCCCGAAGATGCGCCTCTACCCTGATGTGCTGGAAGTCCGCTGGCAGATTTTTGCTGAAGCCAAGAAGTGGGATGCTTGCGTGGACATCGCTTCCGCGTTGGTGCAACTCGTCCCCGAGCGCGCCGATGGTTGGATCCATCGCTCCCCGGCTTTGTCCGAACTCAACCGGGTCCAGGAGGCCCTCGACAATCTCCTTACCGTGGCGGACAAGTTTCCTGAAATCTGGACGATTCCTTACAACTTGGCGTGCTACTGCTCCCTGCTGGGACGATTTGACGACGCCAAGGGCTGGTTCTAGAAGGCGATCCTCATCGATGAAAAAACCGTCCAGAGTAAAGGGATCGATGACCCCGATTTGCAGCCCCTCTGGGACAGCATGTGCAGCCCCTTTTGGAAGAAGTCAGAGCAGTAGTTGACCCTCTCGCAGAAAACCCTGTCAACCGCCCCCTGGCTACGTTTCCCCTTCCGCCCTCCTTTGCCCCGGTGCTGGCGTCAGGTAATCCGTCCGGTGTTTATCGCTCGGCTTCCACTTCGCCGCTTCTTCCGGCGGGAGCAACAGCGCCTCTGCTTCCGGCGTCACCTCCGTCTCGCCCATAAAAATACCCCCAAACCCGGGCAGGCCTCGCGCCATACTGATCGCTATCTTCTCAAACCGCTGCCCACGAAAAACAAACCGTGCGCCAATTGCCAACTCGTAGAACTTCATCGCTGTGCCTTTCCGTTCGTTCGTTCCATTTCCAAGCCGAACGATCACATAGGGCTTCCTTCGCTTGCCATCGCGTCGATCGTCTGGAGCGCATTGCTTTTGAGGCGATTGTTCCGGGTTGAGGTCACGTGGTGGCAGGATGATCAGATTTTGGCTGCTTTAGCAACCGCCCCGTCAGCCAAATCGAAATCCATGCGGCCAGAGGCAATTCGGGATCATCCAGCCGTAACCAACGACACTAATCTCTGCTTGTGTCGTTGTAATTTCTGTTGGAACTTGCGGCTGTATGAAACTCGTGCTCAAACTGAGCCTGACCATCGTTGCAATCCTCATTGTTGGACTGGTGACCGTCGCGGCCTATCCGCCGGTTCACTTTCGAGGCTATGGCCTGTCGGACTGGTTCCAATGGATTGTCACCATCGGTGAACATCCCGGCACCCGCTTCGCCCCGGGCTTTTCCGAGGCGCAATTCGCGCAGATAAAAATAGGAATGACCAAGCGGGAAGTCCGGACGATTGCCGGTAAGCCTTTGTACTGGGAGACTTGGGCTTCGGGTCGCTCCGACGGAATCGGGGAGAACTGGAGTTATTCGGAATCTGTGACCAACATTCCTGATTTTCATCTCCGGGACGTCAGATTCAATTCGCAGGGCCGGGTGGTTGAGGTGTGGAAGGCGTTTTTAGCGGAGGGTGAAGACAGTTTTTGAACTCGGGCTCTTCGACCGCGGCAACGATTTCTTTGTCATTGGTGCTCGCTTCGCAGCGAGCTGCCGCACGAAACAGGATTTTGCACAGGATTTCTCGCGCTTCCAGGCCGAGCCAGGAACCCGTGAGATTGCCCCGAACCAGACGTTCACGCTCACAACTATACAATTCACCAACGCTGGCCTTTACTCAGTCGTGGTTAGCAGCGCACTCGGTAGCGTAACGAACACACCGGCGCAGGTGGTGGTTAACACTGCTGGTGTTTCCCTTGGGCTGTATCCTGGCGTTACGGTCAGTGGCCTGGTTGGCTACACCTACCTCATTCAGGCCAACACCGATTAACGAACAACAATAACTGGACCACCGTGGCGACGCTTACGTTGCAAGACCCGGTGCAACTTTGGGTGGACATTAACTGCAACGCGGCATCGCCCACAAATGCGCACCGCTTTTACCAAGTCCTGCCTGGGCCATAGCCTGCTCATCCTTCAAACTGAGCCGGGGATCAGCCAAGTCCGACGATGCTGCACGCCTGGACGACATTCAAGCCCAGGCGTTCAGCCTCGGCGACGACTTCGGGCGAAACCGTGCCAGGGTTCAGCCATAATTAGGCTACGACTCGGAAGGTAGGGCGCGGCCGCCTCGGGTAGCCCGGCGAAGGCAGGCCCGCCTGCCGTAGCTCGGCGAAGGCAGGTCACTCCGTGCTGGCCGAGAAGGTTATTGAGTTCAGCCACAAGGAGATCTTCGTCATAATGGAGGGAGGCGTGGTCCATGAAATTCGCGAACCTGCCACCCAACATCAACGTCGTGGTCATCGATTACGACACAGAAGGGGTTGAAAAAGAGCGCCTGGAAATCAGCCCGGTTGATGGCGAATTGCGCGTGATCAGCCTCTTAGTCGGCAGGAATTCGGAATCCTCCAGGGAATCCACCCGAAATTCCCCAATAGGCAGCTCCGGTGACCTGCCATCTGGAATTCTTCTGCAGCATCACATCCCAGCCGTCCGACGAGATTGTCTCCTTGCTGAGCCCGAGAGCCACCCGCACATGACAGTCGTCCTTTACATCAATCCAGAGGATATGGAGGACCGCATAGCGTCTGATGCCGTTGACGACGTAGCGCACAGGGGGATGGCGAAGATCCTCCCATCCAACCATCGGGAATTCGGTTCTTCTCACTTCACGCCAGACACCCTTGCGGATCTCACGAACATCCTTAGAAGGCAGGCTTCCAATGACTCGAAGCTGGGAGCAACGAACCATCCAAGCCACCCCAATCACAGCCAGAACGAGCAAGGCAGAAAGCGCGAGCTTTCCCCTGTGTTCGTTCGTGATCCGCATATCGTGACCTTTCTTCTGGAAGGGCAGCCTAGCGATTCAGGCACATGACGCAAGCGAGTTTCAGGCTTCGGCCGAGATGCTGGGAAAAGCCGTCAGGCCCTCCAGCTCAGTTGCCTTCGGGTTGACTGGGAATACTCCGTAACCCAGCACCTTAAATGCGCGGACAGCTTTATTGCCGAATTTTGATCTATCCGCCGAGGCTCCAATAATCGCTCAATCTGCGAAATCCGCTCTGGCGACAATCCAAACCGCCTTGCAACTTCTCGACACGGAACTCCCAGCCTCCGCAGCTCAAGGATTTGTCGGTTGCGCTCTTGGGTGGTTGTGGCGGCTTGCATGCTCCCCGCGACTATAGTCTGTGCCTGGGATCCGCATGGGGCAGCGAAGCAGGATCGTCAGGAACGCCCGTCGCCAGGATCATGTTCCCGGTATAACCCGTGAATGCCTGGAAAAGGAACTCCAACCAGTATCCCAGCAATTTGCCGTATTTCAGATAATCTCGCAATCCCTGGCCAGCACCCAATCTCGAGGCTTGGTGGCGTTGAAAAAAATCCTCCCAGGTGCGGCGCTCTCCATCTCTGAACACATAAGGCGTGCCCATCGTGACCGATCTCTGTGTTCCCGCGACGAAAGGAGGCAGCAACCGGACATACCAAACCTCCCCTATGCGCCCCGGGTATCCGCTGCTATTCCAGCATTGAAACTCCTGCCTGCCTGCGATGTCCCAGAGCCTGACTCCCTCAGCCCCAACATCCGTCACCTCGTAAAATGAGCAATAGGAAGCGTTCAAGGGCTCCATGGCCTTCTGGAGGTAATCGAATCCGCCCGCCTGCCGGAGGTAATGCCCAAACAACTCCCCCAGGGTCGTGCCGGTAGAAGGTTCTTGCGCGTCGAGCACCAGCCAGGACGCGAAGAAAGCTGAAGTGACCGGGCTCATAGGCGGGTAACTCGGCATGTGTTGTTCTTGAATGTCGGCAAGTTGGTTGTTGAATGGGATCAGCTCCAGAATATCCAGAGCCTGGCCGGCGAATTCGTTGGCTGAATTGACGGCGGCAGCGTAAGCGTGAAAGCTCGGGTCGCCTGGTTTGGCGTTCACGTCGGTCCCCATGTATATTGACCGCAAAAGCTCCAGGTCGGCTTGGCTCCCATCCAACGTGAACCGCCGGTTGACGACTTTTCTTATCAGCTTTCCAGGTTTCAAAATCCGTTTCATCCTGCTTTGGGCCACAACCGTCAGTGGTTCCCAGATGATTCATCCGTGAAAATCCGTAAGCGGTAAGGGGGGTGCATTCTATACGGGAGCGCTGGCGTTGCGGTAGAGTGGGGAGATGAAACATGATGCGAATGAACATCGAGTTTTTACCCCGGAACAGATTGGAGACTGGATTTCACGTTACCGAGCCAGCGGCATGGGGCTGGGTGCTTTCGCGGCGCAGCACGACTTATCGAAGAGCAGATTGCACTACTGGGTCTACGATAAACGCTATTCCAAGTTGGCCAAACCGGCCGCCGCAGTCCCGCTGTTCCAGGAGGTGAAGTTGGCGGGCGGCTTGGCCCTGTCGAACTGGGCGGCGGAAGTCAGTTTGTCCTCGGGAGTGGCCGTGCGGTTCAGCGCGGCGGCAAGAGCCGATTGGATCCGTTCGGTGGTGGAAGCCCTGCAACGGCCATGCTGAGCTTATCACCGGCGACGCGGGTCTTTCTGGCCATCACGCCCATCGACGGACGCAAGAGTTTCAACGGTCTGTCTACGCTGGTCAAAGAGACGCTGGAGCAGGAGCCCACCTCCGGATTTTTGTTCGTCTTTGTCAACAAGGCACGCAATCGGCTCAAGATCCTTTTCTGGGATGGTTCTGGCTTGGTCCTTTGTACCAAACGGCTGGAACGCGGGCGATTTGCGGCCCCTGTGGGCGAAGGCCGGAGTCAGTGCTTGCGTCCGGAAGAGTTGACTCTGCTCATGCACGGCATCGAGGGCACCTCCCGGCGACAGTGGCATCGGGTCTAAAACTTTTCTGCATTTTGACTGGACTCCGGTTTTTTCCTCCGCTACGGTTGGGGGCGTGGCCGAAAACCTGATCATTCAGGGCCGCAGGTTCAATGAGTTGGACCTGCACAGCATCCGCCAGTGGCTGGGAGAGCATCCAGACTGGAGCCGATGGCGTTTGTCGCGAGACCTGGCCACACGCTGGGACTGGCGCAACGGGGCGGGGCAGTTGAAGGACATGGCGGCGCGGACGTTGCTTGGGAAGTTGGAGCAGCGGGGATTGATTGGCTTGCCACCCCGCCGGCAAGTTCCCACCAATCGCATGCGCTGTTGTAACCAGAGAGGAGCCGAGCCGGATTGGAACCAGCGCCGGATTGACTGCGAGTTGGCGCAACTGGACAGCTTGACGGTGAAGGAAGTCAGCACGCAGCCTGGCGAACGAGCATGGGTGAGGGCCGCGCTGGGCCGGTTTCATTATTTGGGTTTTGGCGGCGCGGTCGGCGAGAACTTGCAATACGTGGTCCGGGATGGTGCGGGGCGCCCTTTGGCTTGTCTGGTGTTTGGGGCGGCGGCCTGGAAGTGTCAGGACCGGGATCGGTTTATCGGCTGGTCGGCCGAGCAGCGGCAAAAGAACCTGTCGTGGGTGGCCAACAACACGCGTTTTCTGATTTTGCCGTGGGTCAAAGTGGCGCATCTGGCCACTTGGATCTTGGGCCGGATTAGCCGTCGGATCCGGCAGGATTGGCAAAATAAATATGGGCATCCCCTGGTGGCGCTGGAGACTTTTGTGGAGCAGGAACGTTTTGCGGGCACGGCCTATCGGGCATCCAACTGGGTGAAGGTCGGCCAAACGACGGGGCGGACACGACAGGATCGGCACACCTGTATCCAAGTGCCGATCAAAGACGTTTATCTCTATCCATTGCGGCGGAACTTTCGGGAGGCGCTGCAGACATGAAGAGCCGCCAGGAGTTGGAGCAGCAGTTTGCCGGCGCTCCCGCCGAACTGATCGACTACGCCTGCCGACTCGGAGAAGAGGTGGCCGCGCGGGAGCAAGCACTGGCCCAAAAGGAGCAGTTGCTGGCCGAGGCGCGCGCGTATATCGCGGAACTAAAGCGGCAACTCTTCGGACCCAAGGCTGATAAACTCAGCCCGGAACAGGAGGAGCAGTTGCGATTAGTCGCCGGGGATTTACAGGAGCATGCCCAGCAGCCGCCCTCGATCAGCCAGGAAGTCTTGGAACCAGACCTGACCCCCAAAGACAAAGAGAAGCTCAAACGGGAAGCGCGCCCTCGCCGGCATCCCCTGCCGCCGGTGCAACTGGAAGTCGAGTGCGTGGTCCTGGAACCCGCCGGGAAGATTTGTGGGCACTGCCAGCAGCCGGGGCGACAAATCGGCCAGGAAGTCACCACCGAATACGAATACGTGGCCGCCAAGTTGGTCTGTAAGGAAACGATCCGCCCCAAATACGCGCATGAGTGCGCTTGCGGACCGCCGGGCATCACCATCGCCGCGTTGCCGCCCCGCTTGGTGCCCCAGAGCAAGCTGGGGCTGGGGTTGGCGGTCTACCTTTTGTTGAGCCGCTTTGATGACCACGTTGCCTATTACACGCTGGAACGGATTTTCCGGGAACGGCACGGGGTCATCATTCCCCGCCAGCAGATGGTGCAATGGGTGGAAAAGATCGCCTTCCTCTTGCTGGCCATTTATCAGGGCATTTGGGAAGAGTTGCAAGCCACTGGCTATCTGCAAGTTGATGAAACCCCGGTCAAGGTGCTCGACCCGGAGGTCAAAGGCAAAGCGGCCACCGGCTACCTGTGGTTTTACTCCAACCCAAAGGGAGATGTGTTCCTGGAGTTCTGCGGCGGCCGGGGCCGAGAAGGACCGGAGCAACGTTTGCGCGATTTTCAGGGCACCATCCAAACCGATGCCTACGCGGTGTATGACTCGCTGCGCCGGGAACGACCCCGCGCCCTCAAACGCCTGGGGTGCCTGGCGCACGTTCGCCGACGTTGGTATAAAGCGGCCGAGGAAGCGTGCGCCGAGGCCATCTGGTTCATCGGCCAGATCCGTCAACTCTACCGCATCGAGGATGAAACCCGCGATTTAAGCGCTGCCGAACGCAAAGCCATCCGCCGCCAAAAGGCGCCGGCCTTGTGGTGCGCGATGAAACGGCGCGCCATGGAACTGCGCGCCAACCCGCGCTTGCTGCCCCAAAGCAGCCAGGGCAAAGCGGTGAACTACTTTCTCAAAGAATACACCGCGCTGGTGGGTTACCTGCGCGACGGCAAATTTGAAATCGATAACAACCTCGTGGAAAATGATGTGCGGCCGTCGGTGGTCGGCCGCAAACGATGGCTGTTCATCGGCCATCCAGACGCCGGGTGGCGCAGCGCCGTTATCTACACCATCATCCAGAGTTGCCGGCGCCGTAGGATCAATCCCCAGGAATATCTGACCGATGTGTTGAGCCGGTTGCCCTCGATGAAAAATCGCCAAGTGAAAGATGTTCTGCCCAGTCGCTGGAAACCCGCTCCCGTTAAGCCTGCATGAACGCAGCGCTACGCTGGCACTCAATACCTTAACTGACGCGACCCCATTATGCCTTGCGTACCGCATAAAATCGTAACACCGTTGCTGCCGGGAAGTCGAACGGCAATCTACCTGAGAAGCGAACATGGCAATCATGTCAGCTACCTGTCTGGCTCAAGTTGACCAGGCTGGCTGCGGCGGATTTGACGGCCGCAGAGGGGCCGGAACCAGATCGTTGTCGTCGCCTGAGCCGGCTGTCCGCGAAGGCCTGGATGTCCGTTTCCCCAGCACGAAGGAAACCCAGAAAACTCACCCCCTTGCACTTGCAGGCTTCCAGAACGCTAAGCAACACCAAGTAGTCGGCTATTCCTGCCTCAGTAGAGCTACCTCCGATCGCCTTGCGAAGCATTGCGAACGACTTGATCGCGTGCTCAGCACTGTTGTTGTTCCACGGAACCCCATCATGGTCGAGAAAGACGAACAACCTCTCCTGCTCTTTCTGGAACCGATCCCTGTACTTGGACGCCATATCGCTCTGGTAGGTCTTATCCGCCAAGTCCCGATAAAAACGAGCAACGACGGTCTTGTGCCTCTTCAGGAACCGAGTCTTGAGTCCGAACCGATCAATCGTCTCCACCATTGGCTTGAGGAGACCAGCGAACTCGAATGCGAGCGACCGAAGTTCCTGATCAAATGGCGACTTCAGCAGATCGTTATTCAAGTCCCTCATAAGATGGATCAGGCATTTTTGCTGAGTGCAAGGAATCGAGTCATAAGCCGGATAGAAGTCAGACACGAGCACGCCTTTGAACCCGCTTAACAACTTCTTGGGAAAGTCGCCTTCCCGTGTTTGCGTCGAGTAAAAAACCGTTTCTTCTGAGTTGCTGAAGACCCACACGTACATCCTCTCGCCGCCGATGCTCACGTCGGTTTCGTCGGCGTGGATTAGGCTGCCTCGTATCAATTTGTCCATCATCTGCATGCACGACTTTCGATAAATACAGGCGGCCCTAGCCTTCAGTCGGTTGACCATAGCGCGATGTCGATCAAGTCCGAACAATTCCATGAGGGAGTCCGCGACGGCTCGTTGCGATACCCGGTGTTCGATAAGCTGGTAAACCACGTAGGCAAGCAACCCCAAGCCCTCCTTTTGGTTGGGCCACCCTTCTGGCCGCTGAATAAATCTGGCCCCGCATTGAGGGCAGCGGTACCGCTGACCGACGTATTCAACCAAGCACCTTTTGATTCCTGCTGGAAAGAATTTGAGGTCTTGCAGGAGCCTGGTGATCTTCCCCGTTTTGAGCACTGGGGTTTTGGTGCATGACGGACACGAGGTTACGGTTGGGGCTTCGACCTGTTTGTTGGGACGCAGAAACCATCTGCGTCGTCTCGCGCTCCTGGCAAGAGGTGCCTTCGCTCTATTTCGGTTTCTGATTCGCACGCGGCTAGTCTGATAATCCCAATAGGCAGCTTGATTGATGGGCTTGAAATCGGGGATAGCGAACTCCGCTTTTCCGAGATGGTAGGGCGCGTCGCGCCTGAGAGACCCCACATCAACGACCTCCTGACTGCGTTCTCCGGGCGTCGCTGCGAAATTCGAGCACAGTTGCTGAAGTTCGCTGGTGGTCCTGGCTAGCGCGTCGCAGTCTTCCTGGTTGTACTTTACTAATTTAGCCTTCGCTCCTGGTGCTCCGGTCAGTGTCCAGCCGTGGTGCCACACAATAGCATTGATGCCAGAAGGATCCGGTTCAGACCAACGGAACCCGAAATGCGTGGCCACGTGTTTTAGGCTGTTGGAGTACGTCGGCATATAAATCTGGGCAAAAATAAAGGACAAGATGTCGACCGTCGCCTCAACCGCTTTCGCCACATTTGATCCTTCAGGCGGTCCGCCGTATCGTTCGCACATGCGCTTGAGGAAGGTCGTTTCGTAACTGCCGTAATGAACCAGCATCGGCATCTCGGCGGTTTCGAGGATGCCAAGGAACTCCCGCCAAATCTTACCCTCCTCCTCGGCCGTGTCCGCCCACAGGTTGTGCTGGACGGCGGATTCACCGTTGCCAATGCGCACGCCGATGAGGTAGTAAAAATCGCGGTCGGGTAGGCCCTCGACATCCAGATAGACCGGCATCCCTTCGATTTTCAGTTTCGGGCTGCCGACGATGTGGATTTTCTTCTCCCGTATCGCCAGTGCCTTGAGCGAGTGGTGGTACTTCTCGCGTTTGTCGCGCATCCGCTTGGGCCGGCGGCGGGGCCGGAAGGTGTAGGAGAGTTGCGTGACGGTGAAGATGCCTTTGCTTCGGAGTTTCTGGCGATCCTTCGCGCTCATGCTGGCCAATAGGCTGAGGTCGTCTGTCTCAATCGCTTTCTGACGGCAGCGGGCCTGAAATTCGCACTCGGTGCAGTGCCGCTTCAGAACCAGGTCGGGCGGCGATGGGCTTGGGATCAACGCGGTGATTTTTTCGACGTGCTTCCGCACCTTGAGCGCCAGTGCCGGGATATTCACCTTCACTGTAGCGTGGTCGTCGCCGTGAACTATTTTGGCGACGCTGATCTCGCGTCGCATCACTTCCGAGAGCACGAAGGCATCAAAAGCGCTCAGCCATTTGTCATCTTGCCCATGTTTATTAGTGAAAATGAAGCGAATGGGGACAAACTGCGCTGGCCTACCCCGGCCTTCGGAGGGTACTATTTCAATGGCGTGCAGCTCGGCCTCGAGAGTGCAGCAGTTCATTTGCGCCTGAACAATCATGCCGGTCACCAGACGCCACTTGGCGGCTTTTAGAACTTCTGGCGGTGGTGCAACGGCAGATTCATCCGCCGGAGTTTCCGAGAGGAGCCGTTCGGTTTGTGTTGCCCGGTATGATGCGCTTTGTAATTTCACCCATTCCGCATAGCTGTTGCCTGAACCCTGCTCGCCGGCTGCCCGGAGCCAGCCCTTGGTGGGGCATTTCAAAAACGCCTCGAATACGTCAGAGGAGATTTTCATGGAAACACCCTACGCCTTTCGGTTCCTCCTGCATCTAGTATTCCGAAGCCTCAGTCGCGGACCCGCGCTGGGGCGGATGCACCCCACTTACCGCTTACGAAAATCCGAATTGATTTTTGCACGGAACCTAATTAGCCCACCCTCCAGTTCTTATCAAGCTCGTCCGCCTTCCAAATCCGCTCCCTGAAGCGCCAAATTGCAACGCCCGCTCGCGAGGCTTCTACCTCACCCTTCGGATGCGGAGAGGGTCGGGGCGAGGGCTCGGGTTGTTTCGATCGGTTCGCGAAAATGGACTTTCCAGGAGAGTATAGCAACAATGGAAGAGACCAGAGAATGGCCGGGTGGATTCGAGCCCGGCGCAGATGGAGGAAACGATGGTGCAAGGGGGGGCGGGCGCGGCTGGATTCTATCGAGGAGCCGGCCCGGCAATGGATCGGTCTTCGCAGATCGCTCCGAGCGGTCCCCCTTGCACGCTGAACTTGAGCGGCGCTCCATCCCGGCGGATTTGCATGTCAATCCCGCTTCCTCCGTCGCCTCCCATCAGGGACCCTTTGGAAAATATCGATGCCGATCTGGTCGAGGCAGCCAAACGCTGCAGTCCGGCCTTGTCGAGCCGATCTTTTTTGTTCGGTTTTGGCCTCCAGCGGGGCTTTACTCATGAATAGATGATGACGAACAGTCACCAGTTGCTCGCGCAATACGCAGCCGACGGTTCCGAGGCGGCCTTTCAGGAATTGGTCGCTCGCTACGTGAATCTGGTCTATTCGACGGCGCTGCGCCTGGTCGGCGGCGATAGGCAGTTGGCGCAGGACGTGACCCAGACGGTGTTTATCAATCTGGCAAGGCGGGCAAGCTCAATTTCAAGCGGGGTGATGTTAGGCGGCTGGCTGCATCAGACCACGTATCACGTGGCCACCAAGGCCGTGCGCGGCGAGCGCCGCCGCCAATCCCGCGAACGCGAGGCCCTGGCGATGAATGCACTGCAAGAAGACTCTGGAGCCAACTGGCGGGAGGTTGCGCCGGCGCTCGATGAAGCCATCACCCAACTTGCGAGGGAGGATCGAGCCGCGATCCTGCTCCGATTCTTCGAGCAGCGCGATTACCGTTCGGTGGGTAAAGCGCTGGAAGCCAGCGAAGACACCGCGCGGATGCGGGTGAACCGGGCGCTGGAGAAGCTCCGCCTGCTGCTGAAACGCCGCGGGGTGACGTTGTCAACGGCGGGATTGGGAACCCTGCTCGGCGCTGAGGTCATCACGGCCGCTCCGGCGGGGCTGGCGGCGGCTGTTTCCGGCGCTGCCCTGGCAGGGACGGCGGGGGGAGCCGGAGCAGTATTCACACTTTTAAAACTCATGACAGCAACCCAATTCAAACTCACCATCGGCATGTTGGCGGTGGCTGGCGCCACGACCGCTCTGCTGGTTCAACACCAGGCTGTGGGCAAACTACGCGAGCAGAATCAATCCTTGCAGCAGCAAGTCACCCAGCTCCAATCCGACAACGCCGACCTCTCCCGGCGCGAGGCCGAGGCCAAGCTCATGCTCCGCCTGCCGGCGCCCCGTATGCAAGTCGCCGCACCGCCGCCGGAAGCACCGGCGCAGGCATCCACGAATCTGTATGTCCGGTTCAATGCGCTGTTCAAGGATGGGCCGCCGAAGTTGACCGCCGGGCAAGTCGATGCTTACCTCAAAGCCAATGGGGGTAGAGCATCCAGTCTCCTGGCCGCCTATCGCACCAGCGGCGACCCGGCGCTGTTAAAGGAAGCCAGAGATCAGCCAACTGGTCGGCCTGAGTGTCCAACGGACGGCGCTTGGCGCGATGGACCCCAACAGCCCTTACGGAGCCAATGGACAAACCGTTCAGGATCAACCCAACCCGATTGACCAGCAAAGAGCGGCATATACGGAACTGGCCGAACAGATCAAACCGTTGCTGCCAATCATGTCGGAGCAGGATGGGATCAATTACAGGAATCGTCAGAGGCTTTTCGGCCCGCAGGCTGCGATGCGGTGGTTGGTAAGCAAGTATGGGCAGCCATGACGATGAAGCAGCGAGGTTTTCAGCCGTGTTCCTTTGGTGCTCTGGTACCGACTCTTTTCGCGCCAGTTTCATGCTTGCCGCCGCAAGCTCCGAAGGTGATCGGGTTTGCGCAGAAGAATGCTCCGACGCGCTGGTCCGCGGATTACCTAGTGAGGCGGTCAGCGTCCAGGTTCCTGCAGCGGGATCAAGGAGCGCGCGTCTGGGACCTGCGCCAACGGACGATGGCACCTCGGACAATGGAAAAAAGATTTTTTCTTTGACCGTATTTACTTTGTGATGCAAAGTGACTTCAAATATCGCAATTATGAGCGCAACACCCATGGCGGAGGCGGGCCGCTCGGACGTGGCAGGCGAGCATCGGTTCTTTGGCCTCCTTCGCGGGGCCGCCCGAGTCTCAATCCTGGCTGGGGCCATGGGGTCCGTCGGTTTCACGCTTTGGACAGGGCGCCATAATGAGTCTCGGCTCCTGATGGTGCTTTTCACGCTCTGGGTGCTCTCACCGTTCGCATCCCTCTTCCTGGCCAGCTTATTTGCGAAGCCTTGGTCGGCTGTTAGCCGCCGGATGCTCGACGGGGCAATACTGGTTCTCACATTGTTATCGCTATTCATCTACGGGGATGTTGCTTTGGGGCCGCCCAGGGCGCAGACAGCTTTTGCATTTGTTGTCGTTCCCCCACTGTCATGGCTGTTCATCGGTGTGGTTGTCACGCTTGCCGCTTTCGCATCTGGCAGGCTGTTTAAGGCGCGCTGGAGCCGTCGAATATTCAAAGGCTTCGCAGTCTCGGTGATGTTTGGTGTTCTCGGGGTTGGATTGTTGTTGGCGTCGCTATGGCTGGAGCACAGGACAAGCCTTACACTCCCGGCACCCACGGGGCCATTCGCGGTTGGTCGCATGGTTTTGGATTGGACCGACGACACAACCATCGACCGGCTGGCGCCGACTCCCACGACCAAACGCGAGCTCTTGGTCTGGATATGGTACCCGTCGTCGTCCAGGCAAACATCTGAGGTGGGCGACTACGTTCCTGCTCAATTTCGAGCGGAGGGAGCGCCTCCCAGCTCGCCGATTCTCAAGTTGCTGACACGAGACTTGCCAAACGTCCATTCCCACACTATTCAGAACGCCGAGGTATCTTCGCAGCAGCGAGCTTACCCAGTGGTGGTCTTGAGAACCGGTGCGTCTCTTGGCGTGCTAACTTATTCGACCCTCGCCGAGGACCTGGCTAGTCACGGCTACTTCGTCGTAGGCTTCGACGCACCCTATCGCACTGGAGTAGTCGTATTTCCGGACGGCCGGGTGATTGAAAGGACGCCGGAGAACAACCCGGAATTATTTGAAAACCGGCCGAAGGCCAGTCGCCTCAATGAACTGCTGACTGCTTGGACCGCCGACATCGGATTCGTCCTTGATCAGCTCGAACGGCTCAACGCTTCCGACCCCTCCGGCAAATTCACCGGCCGGCTTGACATGACGCGAGTAGGTATCTTCGGCCATTCCTTCGGTGGGGCTCAAGCAGCGCAATTCTGCTCTCAGGATTCCCGATGCAAGGTCGGCATCGATATTGACGGTCGTCCGCTTGGCAGCGTCGTTCAGTCCGGCCTGCGTCAACACTTCATGTTTCTCCTCAGCGACCAAAAAACATCGGACGCAGAGGGCCGCCAGGTCATGGCCGATATTCGATCGATCTACGATCATTTACCTGCGAATGGAAGATTTCTAGTCAGAATCCGTGGTGCGAACCATTTCTTCTTTAGCGATGACGGCGCGCTGTTGAAGAGCCATATCGTGCTGGGGACGCTGCATAGGCTAGGCATTCTTGGCATCGACGGACGTCGCCAGCTCGCTGTTACGACGTACTGTGTTCACAGCTTCTTCGACGCCTACCTTAAGACTCCCGGCGCTTCGCCGCTAACGATTTCATCTCCACTTTACCCCGAGATCCAAGTTCTTGATTAAAGCCTAACGAGTGGCCTCCACTGCTTTGATGCGGTGGTTATGCCCTCGTTGCGACTCCAAAACAAATGTGGATAACCATCATCATCCGTAACGAAGAATTCAGTTTGTCCATAGTCTCTCTCCACTATTTCTGAAACAGCAAACCCAAGCCGTTTTAAATGGGTTCGCGTTTCTTGGATATTTGAGGGAGCCCAATACAGGCGAATGCCTTCATAGTTCTCCGGTTTGACGAGCGTCCCGACCCGTCTATTTAGCCAGAAGGCCAATTTGGCGCTGCGTAACATGCAGCCGACCAGCTTACCTTCCTCCCGCATTTCTGAATCCATCTTGAAGCCGAGCCCATCGACCCAGAAGCGGAGACTCCTTTCCAAGTTGGTGCTTGGAATTACGGGAATACATGAATCAATACTCATTCGGAAACTAGTTGCTTATCAGGTTGATTGTCCGTGCCCCGTGCGCAACCACTGCCAAGCAGTTTGGGGCAGAACGAACGACATGTCCTACACATTATTTTGCAGCGGAAAAAATGGCAATTCCAGCAAGCGCCCCGGTCTTTGTGTCGTGCAACAACCTCACGGCGTGGACAGCCGGTAGAACTTGGCCGCCAAGGGGGCGGTGCTGGTGCCGGTGAATTGCCAGAGGCCGCCATTGAAGTTTGTGCATATGGGTTGCCAGACCACACGAGGAGCCAGCTTCGTGGCTGAGTAGAGGCGGCTCGAGATATTGGTGGCGGTTGAAAGATTCAAGGTGACGCTGCCATCGGTGTTATGCACCGGCCCGCCTTGAAACTCCGGCGAAGCCAGGATAGCTTCCGCGCAATGGCTGGAAGCTTTGCCGCCGGCCGTGTCAAACCCGCCGCCCGCATACAGGACGCCACCAGACACCGCCAGCGCATACACATGAGTATTCGCATTACCCAGCCCGGAGCCCAGGGACGACCAACTGCTTCCGTTCCAGCTCGCGATGTAATTAAGCGGCGGGCTGCCGTCCCCGCTTGCCGTGAAAACGCCGCCCGCATAGGGCGTGCTTCCCGATACCGCCAGCGCTCCCACATGGTTGTTCATCCCCGAGGCCAGGGCTGACCACGGGCTGACCAACTGCTCCCGTTCCAGCTCGCGATGTGATTAAGCGTCTGGCAGCCGTCCCCGCTAGTCGTGAAATCGCCGCCCGCGTAGTGCGTGCCTCCCGATACCACCAACGCCGACACAGTGCGGTTCAGCCCCGAACCTAAAGCCGACCAACTGTTCCCGTTCCATTGCGCAATGCAATTGGCCGGCATGCCGCCCGCCGACGTAAAAAAACCGCATAAGGCGAGGAAGCAAACATTGTTTTTGTGTTCGGGGCAGTTTTCTGATTGGATTCACAACCAAGCAGTGCAAAACAGCACAACTAAATCGAAATACCCTGTTTATGGAAGAGAAACGATTACGTCGGTTCCCGTCGCGGACCTCGCGACGCGAATTCATCAAAGCGGCCGGGCTGGTCTCGGCGGCCGTGGCCCTGCCCACCTTTATCCCCGCCAGCGCCCTGGGCCGGGGTGCCGCCGTCGCACCGAGCGAGCGCATCCGCCTGGGCGGGATCGGCCTCGGCAACCAGGGGGGCTCGGACTTTGGCGGTTTCCTGGGCAGCGCGGATGTGCAATACGTGGCGGTGTGCGATGTCCGCAAGAATGTCCGCGATAGCAAAAAGGCCCAGGTGGACGAGCATTACAAGAGCAAGGACTGCGCCGCCTACAATGATTTTCGCGAACTGCTGGCCCGCGAAGATATCGACGCCGTCCACGTCGCCACGCCGGACCATTGGCACGCGCTCATCGTGACCGAGGCCTGCCGCTACGGTAAGGACGTATTCTGCCAAAAGCCGGAGACGCTGACGTTGCGCGAAGGTCCGCTGATGGTGGAATATGGGCGGCGCTACGGCCGCGTGGTTTCCGGTGGAAGCCAGCGTGTGCTCGAGGATTACCGTGGCACGGTCGATATGTGCTGGGGCGGCAAGCTCGGCCAGGTCCTGTCGATCAACGTCCAAACTAGCAATCTCTCACACGCCTGCAATCTTCCCCCGGAGCCGGTGCCGGAAGGGTTCGACTGGGAGATGTGGCTTGGCCCCGCGCCGTGGGCGCCTTACAACGCCAAACGTTGCGATGGCAACTTCAGCACGGTCGAAAACTCCTGGCGTTCCTACTGGGACTACTCGGGCGGCGAGATTACCGACTGGGGCGCGCACCATTTCGGCGGCGCGACCTTCGCGGTGGACGTCCGCGAATTGCAGCCGCAAGAGGTCATTTACTACGCCCCGGAGGGAAGCCAGCGCGCTCACCTCGAATTCGTTTACCCCAACGGCATGAGGATCACCCACTGGAAGCCAGGCAAAGCCAACATGGAGGTGGACAGCAACGAACACGAAACCCGCGCCCCCAAGCCGGTCCCCGGCTACAAGGGCAAAGGCGGCATCATCGGCGATTTCCTGTATTGTGTCCGAACCCGCGAAAAGCCGTTCCGCGACATCGAGTTGGCCGTCAATACCATGTGCCTTTGCCATCTTGGCACGATTGCGTATCGTCTCCAACGCTCGCTCAAGTGGGATGCTGCCAAACAAACCTTCCCCGGCGACACTGAAGCGAGTCGATTCATCGACCGAGCGCGGCGCCAGCCCTGGCAATTGTGAACCCGCATTGATGCGACCAGAAAACGACTGAATTAGAAAGGATCGATATTTATGTTAGAACAGGCTTTTGACGCTCTGAAAACCTATGACTGGGGCGTGGACCGCAATGTGTTGAACCCGATTGACGAAGCAGTCGTCAAGACGCGCGACGACCCCGCCGCCCGCAAGGACATCGAGTCCCGGCTGCTGGCGGTGCTGCAAAGCAACGCGCCCCGCGACGCCAAGGACTACGTCTGCCGGCAGTTACGGACAATCGGCACGGCAGCCTCTGTCTCGGTGCTCGAGCAGTTGCTTGCCGACGCCGACCTGTCCCACATGGCCCGTTACGCCTTGGAGCGCATTCCCGAGCCCCAGGCCGGCCAGGCCCTGGAACGCCAACTCCGCAAACTCACCGGCAATCTCAAGGTCGGCGTCATCTCTTCCATCGGCACCCGCGGTCAGGCGCCTGCGGGCTTGCTGCGACCGCTCCTGAAAGACCCCGATGACGCCATTGCTCGGGCTGCCGCTGTTGCACTCGGCCGCATCGGCTCCGTGGACGCGAACAAGGCCCTGGCTTCCGCTCCGCCCCGCCCCGCCCTCGTTACCGTTTTTGCCGACGCCTCGATGTCTTGCGCCGAGAAGTTGCTGGCCGCGGGCCACGCCAAGGAAGCTAAGGCCACCTATGAACGGCTGTTGAAGAACGGACCTTCCGAGTTGGTTCGCCAGGCCGCCGAACGCGGCCTCAAAGCCTGCTAGCGGAGGCGCCCGTTAGGACGAGGGCTCCCGCCGAGCCGTCCGCAGGTTCATGGCCCCAATGCATGCGCGAAAGCGAAAGTGCGCTTAGATGGCAGGCATGAAGCGTGTTGATTTGCCGGTCGTGACATGCGCTGGCCCGGTTCGACCCTTAAGCGCGCAAGGGATTACCTAGTGGCCAGCACGAACACTTGGCCTTAAAGTCTTTGACAAATGGGCGGCATTCTATCGTGGCTGGGTTGCCATGGCGCCGCGCCTGGAAGTGCGAAGAGAAAGGTAAGCCTATTATGGAATTAGCGCTGACGTGGGAAAAATCCCTCTCCCTTGCAGACTTGCGACAGCAGGAAAGAGAATTGGAAGCCAGGATTTTTAAGCTTTTGGATGATGAGCCTTCTAGCAGGTTCCTGGACCACGTTCGAAGGATTGTGGAAGTCGTCGCCGAGGACAAGGAGTTGGAGCTCGGCTATATTCCGCTAGTCCGTACAGACTATATTATTCGTGACGTGTTGCGAACCTTAAAGAATAGTAAGGGGACGCCGCAGGACGTTGATGCCGTCATCGGTGATGTGCTCACCCCCATACTCGAACCCTGGAAGGATTCCCTGGCCGAGATTCGCAGTATTTTAGCGGATGGAGGCCAGACGACGGGAAAGGACGCGAACGGGAATACGAGGACGCTCCGCCCTCTGTTTAAAGCCAATGGCGATGGCAGCTATTCCGCTCTCGAGTGACCATTAATACCGCCGGCGTCCAATAACCGCGACCGTTTTCACGCTGAATCCCCTCACACGACCGCACACTGCTTGCCAAGCGCCGGCCGGTCAATAGCCTTTGCGGTTTGCCGGCATCTAAGAGCCTGTCAAGTGTTAGTCTCTTAAATTGTGGTTTCCTTGACCTTGCATTTACGTGCGGCGTTTGGGTTTAATACGAGATTAAAACAACACAAGATAGCGAAACGCAAAGAGCCATGAGCGACAATACAGGCGATCCGATGGAATTGTTCAAGAAGGCGTTTGCCGAGGACGACGCGACATCGATCGCCACGCTACTCGAACGGAATCCGGAGATGAAGGCGAGGATCAATGAGCCCGTCCTCGCATTCGACTCACCGGCGATTACCCGGGTCCGCAGCCGGGAAATGTTGGATGTATTGCTCAAAGCGGGTGCTGACATCAACGCAAAGAGCCACTGGTGGGCCGGTGGCTTTGGACTCCTCCACACGGCCAAGCCCAGCCTGGCAATGCATGCGATTGAGCGCGGTGCGGTCGTGGACGTTCACGCCGCGGCGCGCCTGGGCCTCATGGAGAAGCTCCGCGAACTAATCTCGTCCGATCCAGCGGCAATTCACGCCCGTGGAGGAGACGGCCAAACCCCGCTCCATTTTGCCGGCACGGTCGAGGTCGCGGAATACCTGGTGGCTCACGGTGCCGACATTAATGCTCGCGATGTCGATCACGAATCCACGCCCGCGCAATACATGGTGCGCGACCGCCAGGAGATTGCGCGCTGCCTCGTTCAGTGCGGTTGCAGAACCGATATCCTTCTGGCCGCCGCACTGGGCGACATTGACCTCGTTCGCCAACATCTCGAGGGTGACCCCGCCTGCATCCGCCTGAGCGTCTCTGAACAACATTTCCCCAAGCAGGACCCTCGGAGCGGTGGAACCATATACATTTGGACCCTCGGCCAACACAAAACCGCGCACGCGATCGCTCGCGAATTTGGCCACCAAGCTATTTTCGGCCTGCTAATGCAGCGCAGTCCCGATGAACTTAAGCTCGCGCAGGCGTGCGAGTTGGGCGTCGAGGACCTCTTCAAAACGCTGTTGGCGAGCCAGCCAAACCTCGTCCAGACGCTGTCGGACGACGACCGTCGAAAGCTCGCCAACGCTGCGCAGAACAACAACACCGAGGCTGTACGGCTTATGCTCGCAGCCGGCTGGCCAGCGGACGTGCGCGGACAGCACGGCGCAACGCCGCTACACTGGGCCGCGTTTCACGGCAATTCAGAAATGTCCAAAGTTATTTTGCGATACGGCCCACCCCTGGACTGGACCGACTCTGATTTCCGCGCCACACCGCTTGGATGGGCTATTTACGGCTCGGAGAATGGGTGGTGCTGTCGAGAGGGAGACTACCCAGCTACCGTCGAAGCGTTGCTTAAAGCAGGGGCAAAACACCCCGAGAGGCTCGATGGCACGGAGGCCGTAAAAGACGTACTCCGCCGTTTCGGCTCAAGCAGGAGTGATCACGGCGGGATTGACGGCGTTCTTGCTGTCGGCCTCGGCGCCTCGGACACTAAACGTTAACGCAAGCCCAGCGAGGGTGAGGGCTACGCACTGCAGCCCCAGAGATTTTGGTGTTTTCATGGTGTTTCTTGATTTGAGCGGCTTCGGCTCATACGAGGGTTATCTCCCCAATCCCTCTAAAAGTCAAACCCGGTTTTTGTAACTCTGCCTCAGCCTCCGCCGCCTCCACCTGAGCGAACGCATTTTAAGCTCGCATTTGCCTTAGAAACCCTTATGCTCTGTGCCAGTTAAGATATCAGGATAATTGTTATGGAACCTAATCTCAGAAAAGTCCTTGGCCCCAAAAGAAATTCTGCAAAGGCCGTGCCGGCATTTTGCATGGCGCCGCGTGTCCCGTTGCGTATTCCAGTGCTCTGGGCAGCCGTGCTCGGGCTATCCTCTTTCGGAGCCTGTGCCGGCGTTGTCTTTAGCAACCTTTATTCGTTCGCCGGGAACGATGGCGCCTATCCCCTTGGCGTGCTGGCACAGGGCAGCGACGGCTATTTCTATGGCACGACCGAAGGAGGCGGTACGAACAACGCTGGCACCGTGTTCAACCTCAGCCCCAATGGGGTGCTGACCAGTTTGTATTCCTTCACTGGCGGCAATGATGGCGCATCCCCGGAGGCTGGCCTGGTCCAGAGCAGCGACGGCTATTTCTATGGCACGACTTACCACGGCGGCGCGACCAACTTTGGCACCGTGTACAAGATCAGCACCAATGGGGCGCTGACCAGTTTTTATCCATTCGATTACACCAATGGCGCGTTTCCCCTTGGCGAGCTGATCCAGGGCAGCGATGGCAATCTCTATGGCTCGACTTCCGCCGGTGGCACAAGTGGAGGCGGCACCCTGCTCAGAATCAACACCAATGGGACGCCGACCACGTTGTATTCATTCACTGGCGGAAATGATGGCGCTAGTCCCTACGCCGGGTTGGTGCAAGGAAAGGACGGCAATTTCTATGGCACGACCTTCGAAGGTGGCACGAACAACGCCGGCACCGTGTTCAGGATCAGCACCAACGGGGCGTTGACCAGTTTGTACTCCTTCACCCGCGGCAATGATGGCGCGTGGCCTCAGGCCGGGCTGGTGCAGGGCAGCGACGGCAGTTTCTATGGCACAGCTTCCGTCGGCGGCACGAACAGTTATGGCACCGTGTTCAGAATCAGCACCAACGGCGTGCTGACCAGTTTGTATTCCTTCACCGGCGGCAACGATGGCGCAAACCCCGAGACCGGGCTGGTGCAAGCCAAGGATGGCAATTTCTATGGCACGACGAGGCACGGCGGCACGAACGGCGCTGGCACCGTGTTTAAAGTCAGCAGCAACGGGGCGCTGTCCAGTTTGTATTCATTCACTGGCGGCAATGATGGCGCAAGTCCTCAAGCGGGGCTGGTGCAGGGCAGCGACGGCAATCTCTACGGCACGACTTTTCAAGGCGGCTCAGGCGGAAACGGAACCGTTTTTCGACTGATCCTGCTTGCGCCGCCAGCGCCGACCCTCCAGGCCGTTACGCTCACCAACCGCACGCTGAACCTGACTTGGATTACCGAAGCTGGAGCAATGTATCAGGTGCAGTACAAATCAGACTTAAAATCGACCAACTGGACTAACCTGCGCGGCGTCGTCACCGCAACCGGAGCGACGCTGAGTGCCACCGACTCCGTCACCAACGGCCCGCTACGGTTTTACCGGGTGGTGCTCTTGCCGTAATCGGAGTTGGCGCAGCCATCTCAAGACACAGCCCAACCCAATGCATAGTGCGCACAGCCCTTCAACCCTGTAAGGCGTTGCGCCTCGGCGCGGCTACACTCTACTGGTTTCCGTGGTTTAATCATCGGGCTCCGCGTCAGGGCTGATTGTCGCCGCTTGTGGTTGTCAATGCGTTCAGGCTCACGGTATTCCCGCACAGCATGTTCCCCAGGATCATCGCGCGCTGCGTCGTCGGCGTGACGCTGATCGCCATCCCAATGTTGTCCGTGAAGTAGTTCCCTTGCAGAATGGCGCGCCCGCTCGTGATCTGGATGCAGGGCAAGCCCGAACTCCACGACAGGAACCGTCCGTTTGAGAGCGTGAGCAAGCCGCTGTTGGCCCAGGAAACCGGCTGATACAGCGATCCCCAGAAGGTCGCGCCATTGACGTTTAGGCCGGCACTCCCAGCCACCCCCTGGATGGCAATGTGATTTGTGCCGCCGCCCGCGTTGGCAATATTTAAGTTGGAAATGTGCACCGCGTACGGCTGCGTGGCGCTGAGTTGAAGCCCGATATCGACGTTGTCGAAGTTCACATTGCTCATTTGCCCGTTCATCGAGCCGTTGGCAGAAGCCCGAAACCGTGCTCCGATCGCGTAGCCCCACGAGAAGACGTCCTGCACCACTTCCCAATCCGTCCGCATGAAGTCGAACGTCACCGCGTTCGCTGACTGAAACGCCTCGATGGCTGAGCTCTGCGTCCAGAACGGCCAGAAGTGGATTTCCATGATCCGGCCAATGTCGTAGCACTGATCCACGGCGATGCCCACCAGGAGCGGTTGGCCGTACACACCTCGCACCAGGTGGCGCCCCGAGGTGTGCGTCGCCAAGTCAATCCCGAGATACGGATTGACGAGCAGGACGTTCTGAATCGTCACGTTATCGCCCCCTCCGCCCCGAATCGCCCAGGGGTAGGCGGTCGGCGGGTTGTTCGCCACCTGGTTCGGATAAAAGATCGTGACGCCATCCAACGTGGAATTATTCCCCTGCAGCGTAATAAACGGGTTGCCGTTGGTGGCGCCCGCTCCCGCCACCGCCAACAACGTCGTCCCCAAGTATTGCGAAAAGGCGCTGGGGGCGCGCCAGACACCGACCAGGCTGGTTTGGGGCGGCACTGTTAGGGAGGATTTGACCAAATAATTTCCTTGGGGGAGGAACACCACCCCGCCGCCATTGCTGGAAACGGTGTTCAGTGCCGCTTGGATCGCCGCCGTGTCATCGTTCGTCCCATCCCCCACCGCTCCATAGGGTGGATTGCGGGCGTTCGTGTACCCCAACTGAAAGTTCAGTTTGGACTGACTGATCGTCCCGTCAGCAATGGCCGAACCGGTCACGGCATTGGGCGCCAAATCTGCGGCCGTCACCGCCCCCGCGGCGATGGCTGGAGTTGTCACCGCCCCCGCCGCCAGGTTGGCACCCGTCACGACGCCCTCTCCCAGCGCAGGCGTGGTGACCGCCTGCGATGCGAGTTTTACCGCCGTGACCGACCCGTTCGCCAGTGCCGGCGTGGTGACTGCGTTCAGCGCCAATTGCGCGGTCGTGATCGCCCCGGCGGCGATGCTCACAGTCGAGACGGCGCCGGCGGCAAGGCTGTTGCTAGAAACTCCCGCAGTACCCACCGTCGCCGCCATGATCGCGAACCCCGCTGACGTCAGTCGTTGGTCTGGGGACAGCAACGCGAAGCCATTCGTGCCGTCATTAAACCAGATCCGCAACCGCACGTCGGAATTAGTGAAAATCCCCCAACTCAACGGCTGCATGTTCGTATCGCCGAGGATAACTGTGAACAGGCCTTGAGTGACCACATTGGTGGTCGCCTGCGAAGGTTGGGCTCCCCCGGCGCTTGTCCCGTCATTGCTCCAGAACGTCGTCGTTCCATTGCTATTGACGAGCGCGAACTTGAATAACCCCGGGCCGGTAGCGAGGCCGGCCCCGTCTCTCAGGTTGCCTTGGTAAGTTATCTCGAGGGGAACTTGTGACGGCGCGACCGGCGCTCCCAGCGCCAGCCATGCCGCCACCAGAATAATATTCGTTTCCCTCCACCAAATAACCGCGTTTACGTTCCTCATGCGGCCTAAGGAAGGTAGGGTGGATAAGGCGGATATTGCAGCCTGAAAAACTGCCACGGGAAGACCGGCGATGTATAACTATTGGTCATCGTATTCGTCAGGCTCAAGATGGGCGTGTAAGGCCCTCCAACTGTCGTCGCGGATTGCAGCGCCGCAGTTCCAAACCAGCTCACCGTTCCCGTGGTGTTCGTCTTTTGAATGGTCAGCGCTTGCAGCATATTGATGCCCTCGAAAGGTCCGCAAGGCCGGATCACGTCATACCGGATCCGCGAGACATACACATCCCCGGTGTTCAGGTTGGTGGCGACAGCGGGTGAGGTTTCCAAACGAACCACCGATTGCGGCCCCTGGTTGACGCCATAGAAGTTCACATTGGGCAGGTAAAAATACGCGTCCACCCATTGGCCGGTTCCCTTCAAAACCGCTCGCGCATTCCACGGAGCCGGCGGCGCGCCAATGATCGTCGAAATCCCGTTCACAAAACTCTGATAAGCGTTGAGACCAATTTGGGCCCCGGCCAGGCTCGGGTCATCGTAATACGTGATCCCAATGGCGACGTTGGCGTTGTCCTGCAGGCTGGGACCGAACACCTGGTTCTGCAGCGCGAACTGGATGTTGTTATTCCCAGAGCCCGGTGCCGGAGCTTCCGCCAGGCGCTGATCCCCGGCGGGCCCAACCATCGCCACCACCATGTTCTGATCGCCCCCCGAAGAGCCGACCGTCACGTTATTGGTAATGCCCGCGCGTGGATCCCACTCCGCATAGTAACCGTAGTTGGTCGAGCAGATCAGCGGGTTCATAAAATAATCTGGTGCCGGGTCTAAGCCTGCCAGGAGATTGGTGCCCGTCCGTATCATCCCCAACTCAATTCGGTCAATAAAGGGCAAACCACCCACGAACGATAGGGTGGGGCCGCCCGTCAGGGGCGCCGTGCCCACCCCTTCCAAATCCACTGACGCGATCCAAAAGCCCACCTTTAGCCAGGTCCCCGTGCCGGTTAGCGTGTAGGGTGAACCGGCGTAAGTGCCCAAGTCACCCTGGGCATCGGTTGCAAATTGCGCCGGCGCGATCTGCGTTCCGGCCAGACCCGGATCATCATAAACCTCAAGCCCCAGCTTCACCGTTTCCGGCGTATTGCAAGGTAGTCCCAGGTAGTTGCTCAGAATGCCAAAGTTCATCAGGCCGCTCGTGCTCTGGATCGCCGTGCGCAGGTCCCCCGCGGGGCCGACGCCGCTTTGTTGCACATAGGTCTCCCCCAAGCTGGCGTCATTGATCACCACCAGGTGATTCGTTACACTCGCGTTGAAATCTACGTAGGTCAAATTGACCGAAGGTTCCGACGCGCACGTAGTCCCCGCCGCAAAGACGTTGATTTGATTGGTCGTGCCGAACGCGCCTTTGGGACCCAGCGCAACCGCCCGCACCGTCAATCCCACCCCAATGCCTTGCAGCCGTAGCGTCCCGCTGTTCACCCCGCCAAATTGGCCGCCCGTTTGTTGGGGATACGAGGTGTCGCCTACATAGCGGAACCCCGTGAGCAGAGATTTTTAGGGGGGAAACAATTTGACGTTTCTCGCGTTTCGGCTGGCTATCTGAACCGGAAGTCAATTTTGAAGTTGTACAGCCAGGGAAT
>Ga0209517_10002112_pt1 | contig 28688 bp, 27 predicted proteins | sample PeaSoiMetSII2010_FD_187695 | JGI IMG/M metagenome (GOLD analysis project Ga0209517, IMG submission 187695) | Peat soil microbial communities from Weissenstadt, Germany - SII-2010 (SPAdes) (version 2) | ecosystem: Environmental > Terrestrial > Soil > Wetlands > Peat | place: Germany...
TCCTGATTACGATCACCTCGCCAACGACATAAAACGGGCGTACAGCTTGCTTATCCTCGAATGGCTCAGATATATGGAGCACTTGATGGATAAGTACCCGTACCTCTTCTCCCTCGCGCTTCGTACGAATCCGTTTGATCCCACTGCACGACCTGAGATCACGTGACTGCCTTCACCGACCGAGCTGATTGCCCAGCCGTGCCGTGTGAGCCCCCTGTTATGACATCCTCATCTCGTTCACCAGGCGTCGCGCTTCGGTAAAGCCCCAATGCTACGTTACCAGCGGACTGATACGCAATACGCAATCTAGAATGTCTCACTCACCCACGTCTAGGGAGTTCAGTTCATCCGTTAGCATGGGCAAAAACGTCCCGACATCTGTTACCACTCCGATGGCCTGCGCCGTGCCTCGGTCGATGAGCTTCGTGACCGTTGCGGGGTTGATGTCGATGCAAATGGTCTTCACGTACGAGGGGAGCATGTTTCCGACGGCTATTGAATGGAGCGTCGTCGCCATCATAAGGACGAGGTCGACCCCTTTCAAGAGTTTCCGCATGGCATCCTGAGCCGCCATCACGTCAGTGATCACATCGGGAAGCGGCCCGTCATCTCGTATGGATCCGGCAAGTACAAACGGCACATTGTTGGTGACGCACTCGTACATGATTCCACTTTTTACGCCTCCCTGCCGCACGGCTTCAGCGATGGAGCCGTAACGCACAACTTCGCTGATCGCATAAAGGTGGTTTTTGTGTCCTTCGCTCACCAGCTCAGCCGTTTTTATATCGAGTCCGAGCGACGTGCCGTAAAGGTCACGCTCGATATCGTGCACGGCGAGGGCATTCCCCGCGAGAAGGGCATTGACGTAACCGCGACGAATTATCTTCGATAACGCCTCGGCGGCTCCGGTATGCGACACCGCGGGGCCTGCCACAACGGCGATCTTTCTCCCCTGAAGTTTCGCCTGCACCATCTCCTCTGCAATCTGGCGGATGAGCGTTTGCGACGGTCGCTCGGATGAAACCCCACCCCCCATGAACTCGAATAATGATCGCTTGCGCGGACGCTCCGGCGGCGTCACGCGTACCCCTCGTTGGCCGATTACTATCTGATCTCCTGCTTTAATATGACTTATTGGCGTGCATAGTGCTCTCTCGTCCGTTACGACTATCATACAGTCCATCTCGATGTCCTCGACGGGCACCCATCTGCCGACGTGATGCACGTACGTGGGGTGATTGGTAGTGGAGTAAAATCCTTGCGGCACCACTTTGTCTCTCGGTGATGTATCCAAATAGACGTCCTCAATTTCCGGTATCCGAGCTCCGAGTCTATGGAGGACACTCAATATCGCGTCGAGGTGTTGTTCATCTCTTCCTTTAACAGCAAGCCGTACGTAGCTCGGGTCGCGCTTATGTGTGCCGACCCTGAACGTGATGATCTCAAACTCCCCGTCAAGATCCATGATCTTGTCAAGTACCTTTGTCAGTATAAGCGAATCAATTACATGGCCTTCCAGTTCAATTTCTCGAATTGCAGTCATCGTAACCGTTTCCACCGTGCAGAACGTGTGCACGCTCCCTTAAAGCATAGCATGTGCCCGAAGATAACCTCTATAACGTATACCATGGGACCTCTGTCTACAAAAACCCCACGTTACCTCCTCACCGTCGTCTACCTACTCATCATCGTTCCTATGCCTTCGTCTGTGAACAACTCCAGTAGAAGTGAGTGAGGGATATTTCCGTTTATAATATGTGCGTTGTGAACCCCCGACTCGACAGCCCTTATGCACGCCTGAACCTTGGGGATCATCCCGCCCTCAATGATGCCTGTTTTTATATACTCATGCGCTTGGGCTATTGTCACTCGTGAAATGATCGTGGCTGCGTCCTCTGGGTTCCGTTGCACTCCATTAACATCAGTGAGCGAGATGAGCTTCCTCGCCATAAGTGCGGCAGCGATGTCCCCCGCGACGGTATCGGCGTTAAGGTTAAGGCTGTGGCCGTTCGTGTCGACGGCAATGGGTGAGACAACAGGGATGTACCCCTTTCCTGCCATGATCATGATGATCTCTGGGTTGATCACTTCCGTCTCTCCGACCCACCCGAGGTCCACTTCGCGCTCGGCCCCTTCATGGATAACCATTTGCGGTCCTTTCTTTCGGGCCGTTATCATCCTCCCGTCCTTGCCTGAAAGGCCGACCCCTTTGCCCCCATGTTTTCCGATAAGCGCCACAATGTTGGTGTTGATGTTTCCGACGAGCACCATACGTGCAATCTCGAGCGTCTCCTCATCTGTTATCCTCAATCCGCTGACGAATTTTGGTTTCTTTCCCATCTTTTCCATCTTTTCGCTTATTTCGGGACCCCCACCATGGACCAGCACTGGCTGCATCCCGACGTATCGCAGTAAGACGATATCCTCTATTATGTTCTCTATTAGACGCTTGTCCACCATCGCATGCCCGCCGATTTTAATGACGATAAATGACCCATAGAACTCCCTGATGTATGGCAGTGCTTCAATGAGGATTTGCTCTCTTTTCATTCAGCATTCATTAGCCACTTTACGTAGAAATATTTTGCTAAGCTCTCTCCAAAGCCTATTTTTGAAAATTTACGGCGCACATCAAACTGTTCCATATCGTTGAGTCTATTACGTTGATGCATCTCACTGTTTTGTTAAAAAGGCCGCAATAGAGCTTATCACTCATCAGGAGAAACCTCCGTATGGTGCCTCCTTGTGTGACAAAGTGGATCAGAAGAGACGCACCCCCAGCTGTGTGGCTGCACGGACATTGTCGATAGTAGTTCCGACCAGAAAAACGTGTTGTCATCTCTCAATAGCACTTTTTTTATTGTTGCTTTATAATCACGTTTCTACAAGTATGTTCCAAAAAATATTTACGTAATCCAGATATGTCTTCTTATTAAAGTTGATACCATGAAGAAGAGCGCCCTCACTTTAATCGCAGCGAGTGTGATACTCATTTCAGTAGTCCACTTTGGCATAGCCAATACGGATGCAGCAAGTTTACAGCAAAAAAGTCCGTATAAAGCGACAAACGTTAATGAAAAGAGCATAATCGATCCATCGGCCATTACTGGTGGAGGAGCCACTATAGGAAATAAGGACAACTCTGTCCGTCGAGCAGGAGCGACCCCTACTCAGATAGTCGTATTAGAACCCAACACAACAGTGTTGAAACTGCACGTTGGCGACAAGATCACTGCACACGCACGACTAATCCGGACAGACACTGGGGCCGGAATCCCTGGGGCAACTATTAGGTTTAAAGGATCTCTCGATGGTACTACGTGGATTAGTGCCCCCTCTCAATATTGTATAACAACTGATAGTAAGGGTGAAGTCAGTTATGCGGGCGCCATACCCGACCCTTGCACCTATGTCCCGGCTGTGCGGCTACCGATAACCGGGTACGTCAAAGTCATCTATGCTGGCGACAGTACGTACATGGGAAGTGAGTCTGTGATCTACCAAGCAACGCTTTTGCCGCCATCATCTTCCTCAACTTCAGCCCCCACACTGTCTCTCTATAACTAGCGTCGAGACAGGCTTGTTATGCACAATACCTCGAGGATATGCCGATACCGGTAACGTCGATGCGTTTGTTGCACCAAATGCCACTACTCTGCGAGCCGTTCGGTACGGGATTGATAGATGGATTGATTGATAAATGGATTGATGGATGGAACCATAGAACCTCACAGCTTTAGCGTGGGAGTATGTCAGAATATGGTGGGCAATGTATCAACTTATGATTCTCTGCCACGCTACGCGTACTCCTTCTTGAAACATAAGAGATCATTCTAATTAGATAAGGGTTCCATCATTACATTACCCGAGTCATCTGCTGCAATTTAATACCACCAAAAAATATTTACATGATTGTAGGTAACGTACCCTAAGTTGATACCATGAAAAAGCAACTACTCATTACACTTGTCGGTATCCTGACGCTAATCTCATTAGCGCAGGTTGGCATACCTAATGCCGCCGCAGCAGATCCGCACGCAGCTCCTAGCCCTAGCGAGATAGTCACTCAATTGAACATACCTGCAGTGCACATCGGTGATGCGATCGTAGCGAGTGGAAAATTGATTAATAAGAACACTGGCGAAGGGATCACTGGTGCAACTCTCACAATGCAAATCTCTCTCGATGGCAACAATTGGACACCGGCTGGTAGCGTAAAAACCGATGGTACCGGTAGTGTCAGCTATCCGCTGACAGTTCCCGACCCACGCTCATACGGATATACCTTACCGTTGAAGGTCTATTGCATGATCTCATATGATGGCTGCTCGGCCTTCGCGCCAACTTCGAAGGTTTTTTCCGTAACAGTTTTGCCACCATCATAAACCACAGCCACAACACCACTCGTCACACTAGCTCCCTATGCACTCTCTCTGTAATGAGTGTTCAAACAAGCTTGGTCATACACAATAATTACTGACGCTTCTCGGGGCCGTTGTTCCTGCTGACGCAAAATGAGCAGTGTACTAAGCACAACCGTTCTACAACGGCGCTGCACGCGCTCACAGTATCCGAGCGAGGTGAAGTGCACCACTTGAAGTACGGCGCAACGTGGTAACATCACCCCTTACATGCATGAAAAAGGTATAACCACTTTTTTCCACGCTTTATTTTACCTTTTCGAGCAGGAAGACTCCGTCCGAAAGGGCGGAGATGAAAGCGATAAGAACGTAAATTATTTATGCTAATGAAACCAAATACAATAAAATGCATAAAGTTTACCGCTACCGGCTCTACCCGACGAAAACACAAGAGACGAGTATGAAACGAACGCTTGAGTTCTGCCGATATGTGTACAACGAGACGTTAGCGATGCGGAAGCATGCGTGGGAGCAAGAAAAGAAGACTCTTTCTAATTTTGACATGCATAACTTACTCCCCGCGTGGAAAGCGCAACGGCCAGAACTAAAGGCAGTTCACTCGCAAGTATTACAGGAAGTACAGGAGCGCGTAGATCTAGCATTCAAAACATTCTTTAGGCGCGTTAAGCGGGGAGGAGAGAAGAAAGCGGGTTACCCCCGCTTTAAGGGGAAAGAGCGTTACGATTCGTTTACTTACCCGCAATCAGGGTTTAAGCTCGATACTGATAATAATATCCTTACGCTTTCTAAAATAGGTGAGGTTAAAATTGAGTTGCACAGACGTGTTGGCGGCGCAGTAAAAGTAAAGCGCGTCAATATTAACCGACGCCCTACAGGGAAATGGTTCGCTTGTTTCATTGTTGATCATGAACCGAAGAAGCAGCCATTCAAAGACGGCGCTGTTGTCGGTATTGATGTAGGCCTCTCGTCGTTTGCCACGCTGTCAAACGGTGAGAAGATAGAGAACCCACGATTTTTCAAACAAGAGGAGAAAGAGCTTGCGAAAGCACAGCGCAAGCTATCAGCTCAGGAGAGAGGGACGCCGGAACGCACCCGCGCAAAGAAGGTTGTTGCGAGAGTGCACGAGCGGATAGCAAACCGGCGTAGCGATTTTGCACATCAGTTAAGCCGTCGTATTGTCGATCGTTTTGGAGTAATAGCATCTGAAGACCTGAACATTAAAGGCATGATGCATAACGGGCATCTTGCCAAATCAATAGGGGATGTCGCATGGCGTCAGTTCACCAATTACACTAAGAACAAAGCGGAAGAAGCTGGTTCGATTGTTGTAATGGTGAATCCTAACAATACCTCACAACAATGCTCTCGCTGCGGATCAGTCGTCAAAAAAGAGCTGAAAGACCGCACACATTCGTGTAGTTGCGGACTTATCATGGACAGAGATGAAAACGCAGCCATAAACATACTTAGACGTGGGCTTGCGTCTATAGGTGATAGAACCTTAGAAGCCCCTTGCGAAAGCTAGGGGAGAAGTCACATGATGACGATCTTATGACCATCATGTTTAGACAGACTACGTAACTCTCTTAATGAAAATGAAAACACGCATTTGAGCGCACTATGTCTATAAAACTCGCTTGCATCCAAATGGGCGCAACCGGCACGTGGGGTGATAATGTACATCGTGCCGTAACGATGATGCGGAGTACAGACGCCGAATTTGTCGTTTTGCCGGAACTCTTCAATTACTGTAAGGACTTCAAGACAGGGGAGCCAATCCCTGGGCGCACCACCGAGGTATTTACAGCGCTTGCCCGGGAAAAGGGCGTCTACATTGTGATGGGAAGTATTTTAGAGGTCGAATCACAGCCAAGTGTCACGGCGTCACCACTGCTGTACAACACGAGCATTCTCATTGATCCCAGTGGATCCATTGTGGCAAAGTACCGAAAGATCCACCTCTTTGCATACCATTCGAAGGAGAGATACTTTTTAAAGCCCGGTCAAGACATCATCGTTGCCAACACGGATATCGGCACTGTAGGCCTTTCAATTTGCTATGACATACGGTTTCCAGAACTTTATAGAGCGTTAATTAAACGAGGGGCTGAGATCATTGTGTGCCCTGCCGCGTGGCCATACCCTCGGCTTGAGCATTGGGTTACCCTCAACAAGGCCCGCGCCATTGAAGAGCAATGTTACTTCATAAGTTGTAATCAGGTCGGGGCGCCGCTGCAGACCCAGACATTCTTAGGGCATAGCATGATAGTTGACCCATGGGGAACAGTAGTGGCATCAGGTGGAGACGGGGAAACCGTAGTCGAGGGAAAAATCGACGTAGAATTTGTTCGGAAAATACGGAGCGAATATACGTTTTTAGAAGACATCGTGGAGCTATAGATACGGTTCCCGTGATACGATACTTGTGCCACAAGCCGTGCATCGACCGCAGCACTCGCGTAACAGTACGTTCCGTAATCGGTAATCGTCATTTTTACCGCTCTTCTGCTGCGAATCTCACATGTAGATGAGTGACGTCACAGCTAACTACATACACGCAAATAAAAAATCATACGGCGTGGAAAGAAATTGGCTGAATCAGAAACAGACATAATTTCATGCAACGAGGAAACAACTTTTGGGAGATTTAGTACACGCATCGGAATGGAAGACAATGTAAAAAACGATGCAACAAACTTTAATATCCCAAAGGCGATATTAGAAATTCGGGCTCCGGTAGTGTAGTCCGGCCAATCATGTGGGACTCTCACTCCCTCGACTTGGGTTCAAATCCCAACCGGAGCATCCACGTCTTTTACCGATGCTTAGTTGGGGCCCTCCACCGATATGTTGAGTTTCCAGCGGAGCATCAATATCGTATCAGGTTCTCTAGGAGTGATGATATACTATAATGTTCGCCACATGAATTCACACGCATAAGACTTCTTTTGCAGCTTTGATTGCGTTGATCGCCGCCGGAAATCCTGCATACACCGCCATCATGATAATGGTCTCTACGATTTCCACTTTCGTACACCCTACATTTATCGCGGCCTGAATGTGATCCTTCAGCTGCTGCTCCTTTCCGCCTAACGCTGTTATGGCTGAGATGATACAGAGCTCCCGCTGTCGTGAGTCAAGTCCTGGGCGCGTATACACGTCACCGTAGGCAAACTCGATGACGTATGTCGCGAGGTCGGGGGCGATGTCTTCCATTAGTTGTATCAGGTCGTCAATCCCTTCTTTGTTCACTTCCTCAAGCTTCTCAAAACCCCGCTGATATCGTTGACCTTCCATCGATTCAACCTCCTGTTGTCTCCTACGCGGTCGGAACGATATATGGATTGATGTCCTCTGTCACAGCTGACACGTTGCATAACTGCTGCAAATTATAGTCTGATATACTACGATACTAGTGCCACATTTCATCGGTAGCAAAGGCATTCGAGGTACCGCTCCTCGCGGAGAGGGATATAGATGATGTGGAGCATGTATGATGAGTGTTTATTTATGCATTTGGCTATCCATCCATCCATCCATCCATCCATCCATCCATCCATCCATCTATCATATCTCAACGTGCCCCCACCTTGGTGAGGGGTTATATATATGTGGACAGTAGGGTGTTATGGGTGAGCATGTGTGCCTTCGGTTGCCAATTATGGTTTGTCAGAGTTATTTGCTGTCAGCACCATCTCATCAATCGTGCCGATCCCCACTGAGCCAACTGTCGCGTGGTTGCTCGATGCTCACGTTAACTCGTTACTTATCATTGCCGTGCTTGTAACGGGTTCAATAATCGGTGCGTCGATAGGGTATGTTCTAGGGAAGTATGGCGTGCGGAGGATTTTGCCCTTTCGCAACCTTGAGCGGGAGAGACGAGCACGCGAATGGTTCAAAAAATACGGTGCGTTTGTCTTGCTGGCTTCCCCATGGGTTCCATTTTTTGGAGATCTCATTCCAATTGTTGCCGGCGTTGAGGGCTACAAGTTCAATAACTTTGTTGTGGTGATGTTCGTTTCGAAGCTCGTGAAGGGTGTGGCAGTAGTCTATTTCATATCGTTCTTTTTGCAGCGTGTTCCTGTGCACTTTTAAGCAGCATAATCTTTTTTAGGTAGGTGGGCACTAAACGATGGGGAATGTTGTGCTCAGAGTTATACGCCTCTTTTTGGCGCTTCACTGGCGAAAAACGGGCATTTACAACGATTGATAAAAGATAAAAAAAGTCAAAATTAGCTATAGGTGGGGATGGAGCAGGTCACCCCTCCTCAAAACTAATGGCCTCTGTAGGGCAGCTGTCTGCTGCCTCTTGACAGTTACATTCGGCGCAGGCATCGCTGTCGATGACGTGAGATATCCCATCATCTTGGACCTCAAAAACATCTGGGCAAATGTCCTCACATGCCCCACAGCCCACACATAATTCGGCATCGACCTTCGGTTTCAATGTAATTCCTCAACGATATTCTGTTTCTTTTCAACGTTTATATCTATCGGTGTACCGTAGCTGTAGTGCCTGAGCACGTTAACCCTTTTCGCGCGGGTAGGCGGCTGCGTGAGCGTCCGGATGCAGAATTACGTACAGGGACAAATGGATAAAAATGAGGAACGCTAACGTAGGATTATGTTTGACACTCACGCGCATATGGACACGCGACCCTATGAGGATTTTGAGCTGATGGGGGTTGCGGGCATCACACACGTGCTGACGCTTGCCCATGACCCCATGCGGATGTCGGCACCTTCTGTTCTCTTTGACCACTTTCACAAACTCATCAATGACGAAGTGCAAAGGGGCGCCAAGAATGGCGTTTCTGTACACGTCGGTCTTGGGGTCCATCCGCGATCGATAAACGACGAGGTTGATGCTGTGTTAAAGGAGCTGCCAGAGTACCTGTCACATCCGGATGTCGTGGCAATTGGCGAGATCGGCCTCGAGCGCTGCACGGCTGTAGAAGAACGGGTGCTCCGCGCACAGCTTGAAATAGGTTACTATCCAAAGATCATCCACACGCCCCGAGTTGGCAAATTAGAAGCCGTCTTGGCGATAGTCGATATCGTAGAGGATCTGGGGGTGAAGGATATTGTCGTCGATCACCTCGATACACGTACGATAGAAGTGGCGCTAGAGGCGGGCACGTATATGGGCCTTACGGTACAACCGGGGAAGTTATCGGTACAAGAGGCAGTATCCATTATAAAAGAATACCCTGATGCTCAGTTCGTAGTGAACAGCGATATGAGCTCTCAGCGGTCAGACTGTCTCTCGGTTGCGCGGGTGATGCACGCTCTCTCGATGGAAGGGTACGCCGACCTCGCTCGGAAGGCGTGCATTCAAAATGGCTACGACTTGTTCTTGCGGTAACGCGACCATCAACGTGAGCAACCCGATAAAAATAAGGAAAAGGAATCAATAGTTCTCTGTAAGTGCTTTTTCTGTTACTAACATTTATAATCTTTCAGAGGTATGGTTTTTTAAGGGAGGGAAGTTGTATGACTGATGAAAAAAAGGAAAAGAAGGAACTTACGCCTAGAGACTACTGGATGTACGACACAATGACTGAAATGAGGCGCATGCTCGAGAACGTCCGCGGAAACATGGATGAAGTGTTCGGGAGGATGCCATGGCCTACGTGGAGACCGTGGAGGCCGACAACCCCCGCAACTTACCGTGAACCCTTCGCCGACGTCATTGACACGGGAGCGGAGTTAAAAGTGGTTGTCGAGTTGCCCGGGGTGGTAAAGGACGATATCACTATCAACGCCACAAATGATAGCCTCGAAATCTCTGCTGAGTCAAAAACCGAAAAGGAAGAAAAAGAGGGAGAATACGTGTATCGGGAACGCGGATATGCATCGTTTAGGCGGATGCTCACCCTTCCTGCAGAGGTCATTCCAGAAAAGACAGAGGCCACCTTTAATAACGGCGTCCTCGAAGTGGTACTGCCGAAGAAAGAGCCGACTCCGGCTGAGAAGAAGGTCAAAGTCGGCGTTAAGTGAGCGATTGAGTGAGTGGGTAACACATGGAAGAAGGAAGAAAGTACCCCTTTGAGATCGCCGTCACGCCTGAAGAAGTCGACAGAGGTCGCCATTGGATAACCGTACGGTTGACGAACATCGCTACCGAAAAAATCAACGACGTAAGTGCGACGCTCTACACGTACAACTCGTACAACGTCGACGTGTTGCCAAGTGGCTCGTTTCACTATGTACGGGAAGTAAAGCCTCAGGAAACGAAGGTCATGAACTTTCACATTTTTGCAAACCACTCAGGGAGAGTGTACCTTCACGTGACCGGATATCGAGGCGAAAACTTGATAAGCTGGTACTCGCCCGACCACGAGATCAGAATAGCCGAAGACCCCGCAGAAATCCAGACGTTTTTTGTAAACCGCCCCTATTGGGCCTATGAGGAGACCATTGAGACAGAAACGGTCGTAAAAGCTCGTGCGGACGTTCGCGATCTGCGCCTCGAGGTAGCCGCAACACCACCGTCGAAGAACCACACGCTCATGGATGTCATAGATATCGACTTCATCGCCAAGGGCGGCACAAAGCGGTATGTCAGTGAGATTTTTGCGATTGAAGAGGGTACGTATCTTCTCAGAGCACATCTGTTTCACGAGAACAAGCTCATAAGCAGCAAAGAAGCGTCATGCTATGTAGCGCCGTTTGAAGAATGAGCGCCTCATCATTTGCTCTTCTTCTTACCCCTTCACTTTTTTCATTTTGTGTCTCTCTGACTCTCGACGGTAGGGTCTGTTGAGCACGCTGCACGTGTAAGCCCATTTTACCCCCCAATTGCTATTGATGTACACGTCCCTCTTTTTGAGCTTCACGTTTAGGAACGGCTCTGGCCCGTTAGGGGGTGTACCTCTGTCTGCACGGACATAGATCGGAGTGACTCCTGTTGTCTATGACACATAATCATCATCGTCTCCCTGTTGGGTGTTTAGGTTACACGCACGAGCGTCAGAAATATTAATATCTTTGACGGGAAACAGGGTACCCGTATGAACAGGAATGTACGCGCGGTACAAGGATATCTCTCGAATTACCTCAGGCGAGACTTCGACAACCCTTTTTACGCATCCTTCAAGATAACGCACCGGTGCAACTTGCGATGCGGATTTTGCAACGTTTGGGAAACCAAGGTGCCCGATCTCAAGACAGTGGAGGTCTGTAAGGTAATCGATAACCTCTCAAGCGCAAGCACGTTTACTATAAGTTTTGAAGGCGGTGAACCGTTACTAAGGAAGGATATAGGGGAGGTATTGCGCTACACGCACGATTGCTCGAATTATATTTTGTTTACGACAAATGGCCTTCTTATTGACAAGAGACCCTTTGAGGAGTACGCGAAGTATTTTGACTTCCTGCAGCTGTCAATCGACGAGGGGCATGAGAATGTGCACCTCTTTGACAGGCTTGGGTATTTCACTGATCTTGGGATAAAGACGACCGTACAGACAGTGGTCACAAAGCACGACCTCGATAAGATAGAGGAAAAAGTGGAGAAGGCCTACGCGCACGGACACAAGATTCTTGTCATGCCCGCCTTCGCATTCGACGGTACTGAAGATTTAACGCCCGATCTTACGCGGCTTCGAGAGATCCTGTTGCGGCTAAAGAAACAGTACGGAACCGCGCTTACCACGAGCGAGGCGTATATCGACAGCTTTGATAGGCCGTATACGTGTAGAACGCTGTCGATTATGATTGAGCCAAATGGGGATATAGTGTACCCGTGCATGGCGATAGGGACTAAACTAGGAAATCTCCTTGAGACAAATCTCAAAGATTTGATGAAGTCTGACAGAGCGAAGCAGGATCGACAGAATATGGTAGCCTGTAGGAGACATTGTTTGATCTACTGTCACGCGGAGACCTCGCACCTCATGTCGCTCCAGAATCTTGTGCCCTATGCCAGAAATGTTGTAGGATTTCGCCTCTTTGGCGGTGGATAACGTCGTTGACAAGGCAATAGCCCAACGTAACGTAACGTAACGTAACGTTATTGTGATATTATAGCTTTGCTCCGAGATACGGTGGCAAATAGTAAAAGCTTTGAGGGCGATTCACTGATCATGGAGGGGTATACACGGGCACGTCTGAATCAGCACAAAAAGAGGCGATGGAGCAGCTCTCAAATGACATTGAGATGCACTTACACCAGCTTGACGTTTACCTTGGGGCGGAGGCGGTTGACGCGTTACACAATTATGTAACTTCGCAAATTGCACTCCTCCTCCTCGACTTTGAGGCAATAAAGGGGGCGCTCGCAAGCCAGGGACGTCAGGTAGGGCCGTAGGGTGCACGCGAATACTGTCTGTGCTGTGCCGTGCACAGCGAGGGCACGAATGATGAGATGATACGTATGATAAAGGATGCTCTGCTCTGGGAACCCATAGGCGATGACAAAGTTCACTGTTTTTTGTGCTCACATGAATGCAAGATAAAGCGATGGGATCGCGGAATTTGCCACGTGAGGCAAAATCTCGACGGAAAGCTCAGCACTCTCATTTACGCGGATGTGAGCTCGATGCACGTCGACCCCATCGAGAAGAAGCCCTTGTATCACTTTTACCCTGGGTCGCAGGTGTTTTCGCTTGGCTCGCTAAGCTGCAACTTTATGTGCGAGCACTGCCAGAACTACCAGATCTCGTTTGCGAACGCGGGGCAACTCGGGACGACGGAGGTGCCACCAGAACAGGCCATCCAGATGGCGTTGGAGCGAAACTGTCGGGGAATTGCATGGACGTATAACGAACCCACGATCTGGTTTGAGTATACCTATGACTCAGCAATACTCGCAAAGGAGGCCGGACTGTACACGGTGTATGTCACGAACGGCTACATGACACCAAGAGCTCTTGAAAAAATAGCCCCGTATCTTGATGCGGCGAACGTTGACGTGAAGGCATTCTCAAACGACTTTTACAAGCGCATATGCCGCGCAAAGCTCGAACCGGTTCTCAAGACGTGTGAGGGGATGTATGAGCTTGGAATACACCTAGAGATAACGTACCTCATAATCCCTGGGCTGAACGACGACGATACACAGCTTACCGAATTTTCCCACTGGGCAGCAGGTGTTGGTGAAGACATTCCAGTGCATTTTTCACGCTTCCATCCTGACTGGCGGATGATTGAGAGGCCTGCCACTCCTATTGAAACGCTCGAGAAGGCACATAATATCGCCACACAGGCTGGATTAAAGTACGTTTACGTGGGCAATGTCCCTCACAGATACGAAAATACATATTGTCCAAGCTGTGGCGAAGAAGTCATCAGTAGAAGTGGATATTCAATTAAAAAACAAGGTACTGTTTGTCCGAAATGCGGCCTCAAACTCAGGATCGTTGATCAATAGCTCTTCTTGGTGATCTTGAAGCACACTCTGATGACTTTTTTAGCCCGCTCGATCCTGATTGCCTTGCGCGCCATCACGATGTCGCTTATCAGCTCTTTCCCACTCATCCGTAGTTTATGGACATTTTCTGCTATTTAAAATATTCGAAATGATGCAAACACAACGCGAAGCAGTGAAGGGCAACATCCCATGAAAAAAGGTTAATAATCACACGATCATATCGATGGTGATGATACTAAAACGATTATCCGATTTGACTGATGCTGAATTCGACCGCATTCTTGATCGCGGCGCCGAAGTCAGGACCGTGTTCGACTACGTCCGGAAAATAGTACAGGATGTCAAGGAGAACGGTGATATCGCAGTGATGAACTATACCCTTGAGTTCGACAAGGCCGACATCGTGGAGCTTAGGGTTACAGAATCGGAAGTCCTTTCCGCGTATGAGAATGCATCACAGGACGTGTTAGATGCACTGTATGACGTATCCGACAATATTACATCGTACCACTTAAAGCAAGTGCGAAGTGATTTCTGGCTACACGAGGTCGCTCCTGGGATTATGTTCGGCCAGAAAATAACCCCCCTCGACAGAATCGGTGCTTATGTCCCCGGAGGGGTTGCAGTGTACCCCTCTACCGCGCTTATGACGATCATTCCTGCAAAGGTTGCTGGCGTTCGAGAAGTAATTGTGTGTATCCCACCAATGCCAGATGGCAGCTTACCGGTTGCGACGCTATTGGCAGCAGATATTGCTGGTGCAAACGCCATTTACAAGATAGGCGGTGCACAAGCGATTGCCGCTATGGCGTACGGGACACAAAGTGTTACAAGGGTGGATAAGATCGTGGGGCCTGGCAACGTCTATGTGACCGCTGCAAAGCAGATCGTGCAGGGAGAAGTCGAAATCGACTTCCCGGCTGGTCCAAGCGAAATTGCAATCGTGGCCGAGACGGGTACGGCAGATTTTATAGCTGCCGACATGATTGCTCAGTTGGAACACGGCCCACTATCAGCGAGCTTCCTAATCACGACCTCGCAAGATCTGGCTGATGGGGTAAAAGCAGAGCTTGAAACGCAGATAAAAACGGCGGCGCGGAAGAATGTGATGGACCTAAGTCGCAGCGCCATACTTGTGTGTGACAATTTGGATGCGTGTATAGAGTTCGTAAATGACCTTGCGCCTGAGCACCTTGAGCTCATGGTCAACGACCCGATTTATGTCTTAAGCCGGATAAAGAATGCTGGCACGATCTGTGTCGGTGAGTACTCACCAGCTGCCGCTGGCGACTATGCTACGGGGATTAACTCGACGCTTCCGACAGGAGGAGCTGCAAAGTCGGTAAGCGGGCTTGACGTCGATCACTTTGTAAAAAAGACGAGTCTCCAGGTCCTCACAAAGGAGGGGCTGCAGAGTCTTAAGGATCTAATCATTCAAATGGCGAGCATCGAAGGATTGCCAGCGCATGCTACTTCAGTTACGAGGAGATTTGAATGAAGTTTACCCGTTCGAGCAACATCGTTCCGGAAACCGACGTCACCGTGGCGGGGTGGGTACATGAGTTGCGGGACCACGGCGGCATAGCATTTCTGTTGCTCAGAGATCGGGATGGCATAATGCAAGTGACGATGCCAAAGAAAACTGTACCCCGTGATGTGATAGAACAAATCAGACAGCTTAACCGAGAGTCGATTGTTGCCGTATCGGGTATCGTCCAAAGCGAGGAAAAGGCGCCTGAAGGGGTTGAGATCGTCCCGTATGAGGTTACTGTCCTCAACACGGCAGAATCTCCCCTCCCTCTTGATGTCACGGGCAAGGTGAGGGCTGATCTCGACACACGGCTTGACTCTCGTTTTATGGATGTTAGGCTGCCAAGCACGAGGGCTGTCTTCATGATTCGGGCCGAGATGCTGAGAGCAGTGCGGGACTTTTTGATCGCCAGAGAGTTTATCGAAATACAGACCCCGAAGATGGTGGCGACCGCAACTGAAGGAGGAACTCAACTGTTTCCGATATCGTATTTCGAACGTGAAGCATTTTTAAATCAGAGTCCGCAGCTCTACAAGCAGATGATGATGGCCGCAGCCCTTGAGCGGGTTTTCGAGATCGGCCCGATATTCAGGGCCGAGGAACACGATACAAGGAAACACCTCAACGAGGTGACTTCAATAGATATTGAGGCCTCGTTTATGGATCACAGTGACGTCATGGCCCTGTTGGAAGAACTTGTTCAGCACACCTACGTCCAAGTGATCGAAAACTGTACCGCACAGCTACAGTCATTGGGGGCTGAACTTAGGATTCCTCACACCCCCTTTCGGCGGATAACGTATGGTGAGGCGATCGAGATAGCTGACCTCGATTGGGGGTATGACCTCGACACCGCAGCAGAAAAGACCGTAGGAGACGAAATAGGAGAACACTACTTCATAGTGGACTGGCCAATCGATATCAAGCCCTTCTACGTCCAGCAACACGGAGATCTGTGTTATGCGTTTGACCTGATGCATCCGCGAATGGAGGTTGCCTCAGGTGCTAAGCGCGTCCACGAATATGAGGTGTTAAAAACGCATATAGTAGAAAAGGACCTCGATCCCGACAGTTTCACGTTTTACCTTGACGCCTTCAGGTACGGAATGCCGCCTCACGCCGGGTGGGGCATGGGAGCTGAACGTCTCCTTATGACCATGCTGGACCTCTCTAACATACGCGAGAGCGTATTATTTCCGAGGGACCGACGACGACTCACGCCATAGCGTGGCGGGCCGCATCGAGCGTCATAAAGGTATCGCTCCAAAATCACTGCGAATGAAACCACAAACTATATCTTAGGCTCTAGTAAGTAACGTGTGGTGCATACTGATGCGATATCAAGATGACTCCTCAGATAATTTCTCCCCACGACTGAGGCTCAAAGAAGGAGTCGCGCGCTCACCTCTCGAACAGAGAATAGCCACACTTGAACAAAAGCTCTCTGAGCTAGCCAGCGTGCCACGATATCAGAGTGACTCTGCCGAAGCTGCTCCCATGCGCATGAAGCGCGAAGAAGGAGTCTCGCATTCACCTCTCGAACAGCGCGTGGTGATGCTCGAACGAAAGGTCTCAGAGCTCTCAAAAATCATCAACGGTCTGGCAGTTCAACTCGCGGACGTATCTTCAGCGGTTCGTGATATTAAGCGTCCTACACAGGTCCAGGAAGATGTCGAACTACTGGTTAAAAAGAGAGGGGCTCAGAGGGGGGAAAAAGCAGAAAAGAAGGGCAAGACCGAGTACATCATTGCTGAAAATGATTATCCCATACAAGAGAAGCAACAATCAAGGGGTAATGTCGTGATAGCAGATAAGGACTATAGTTCTTGAAGGCATAGATGTACATTAAAGAATTAGAAATTTATAATTTTAAATCATTTGGAAAAAGGGTAATTGTCCCATTTTTTGACGATTTTACAACAGTTTCTGGTCCAAATGGATCAGGCAAATCGAATATAGTTGATAGCGTGCTTTTCTGCCTAGGGCTCTCAAGTTCAAGGAATATGAGAGCTGAAAAACTCACTGATCTGATTTTCAACGGAAATGGTTCTCATGAAGCCACGGTAAAACTCACCTTCGATAATCAAGACTTCGAGCTTCCCACTGACAACCAGCTCACAATTATGAGGAAGCTGCGTCGTACACAAAGCGGGTATTACAGCTATTATTACCTTAACGGCAAGCAGTGCGCTCTTTCTGACATCCATGATCTCCTGTCGAAGGTTCGCATCACGCCAGAGGGATATAATGTCGTCATGCAGGGTGACATCACGCGCATTACTGAGGAAACCCCCCTCGAGAGGAGGAAGATTATTGATGAAATTGCAGGAGTAGCGGAGTTTGACAGAAGGCGTGACAGAGCGTTGCATGAGCTTGAAATTGTGAGAGAGCGCGTTGAACGAGTTGACATCATTCTCACTGAAGTCGACGCTCGGATTGAACAGCTCAAAGTCGAGCGTGAACAGGCACTTAAGTATCAAAATTTAAAGGAAAAGAAGAGGCGTTACGAAAGATTCCTCTATGCCTCAAAGCGCAATAAGCTCGAGCAGGAGTTGCTGAACATCGGGAACGGGATATCGCGGAAGCAGAAAGGCAAGGATCAGCTCGTCGCTGAACTTACTGACACGCGAGAGGGGATCTATGAACTTGAAGAGCAGTTAAGTGCGATAAATGACCAAGTATCGCATAAGGGAGAAAACGAGCACCTCGAGATTAAAAAGCGAATCGAAGTAATTAAGGGCGAAATATCAAGGAAGCAGAATCTTGTTGACTTTGTCAAGAAAGAAGTAGAGGAACGCGAATCGCAGAGGCGAAAAACACTCATTGAGAAGAGTACCCTTACATCAAAAGTCGAGGCTATAGCTGATGACCTCTCTTCCGAGGCGATACGACGGGGGGCGCTCCTAAGTGAGCTCGAGGAGCGTGAAGGCGAGCTCCTTCGTCTCAAGGAAGAAATTTCCTCCATCGACGCTGAATCGGAGAGCGTCCGAGATAACCTCTCTGAAAAGCGCAAACTCTTGGGGGAAGCCAAGGATAAAAGGGCCGACGTCGTGAGGAGGAGGGACTCGGTTCTCGATGCACTACGGAGAAAGTCATCACACGTCCAAACTGTTGAGCGAGAAATTGACGAGCTAAAGCTTGAAGCCGCAACGGTATCTAGTGAGCTCGAAATTATCCATCAAAAAATATCGGGGATCAAGAAAACGGCGGCTGATTTGCTTGAGGACATCAAGGATTTGGAAGCAAACCGCGAGGACGTGAAACTCGCGCTTGATGCCGTTGAACGGCGTCTCTACCAGGCGCAACAGGAGTACGTTAAGGCTGAAGCACGACTTAAGGTGACCTTTGGGAAGGCAGTCGAGGCAGTGGTTAATGCTAACTTACGTGGCGTAAGAGGAGTAGTAGCGGAACTTGGAAAGGTCGATCGTCAGTACGCTACAGCGCTTGAAGTAGCAGCGGGATCTCGGATGCGGAATATCATCGTAGATAGTGATGCTGACGCAGCCCGGGCGATAGCCCTCCTCAAGTCACAAAATATGGGACGAGCTACATTTCTCCCTCTTAACAAGATGCATCCCATTGCCCTAGATACACTCGAAAGGCGTGAAGGAATCATCGACTATGCGATTAACCTCGTAAATTATGGTCCGGAATACAAGGCTGCATTTTCTTATGTGTTTGGAAGAACCGTTATAGTCAGGGACTTAGAAGCCGCACGGAAACTGATTGGTGCTCATCGCATGGCGACACTTGATGGCGAATTGCTCGAGCTGAGCGGCGCTATGACTGGCGGTATTGACCGACATGCGGTGAAATTTGTCGCAAGCGAAGAAGAAGCGCTTGAGCGGATTGGGCAGCACGTAAAGCAATATGAGAAAGAACGTGAACGGCTACAAAATGAACTGTCTGCTACCGATGAACACATCATCAGCGCGAAGCGCGACTACAGCGTAGCTGAAGGTGAGGGTGAGCTGCTGCGCAAAAATACGATAACTGTTGAAGAACGACAGAGAAAGTTAGAAGCGACTGTACGAGAAAAATCCGTGGAATATGCAGCGCTGCGTGACGAAAAGCATAGTCTGAGTGTTGACATCAACGAGATTGAAGAGCACTTGACGGAATATAACAGCACAATCGAATCTATCGAAAAAGAGATGCAAGAGACTGAAAGACTGTTAAAGGGCTCCGACGTTTCGAAACTGACGGAGAAGCTCGGAAATATCGCTGATGAAGTACGAAGGCTCGAAGGCAGACTAGGACAAGCTGACGCCACGATTACCACCCTTAGACTTCAGGATGATTACACGAAAAAGAAGCTCTCCGAGGTGAAAGAAGCCCTCCAAGGCACTGAGGACCGGATTCGCGAATTTAGAGTAGATGTTACGCAGCATCTTTCTGACATCGAACAGCTTGAAGGGGAACTAAACGCAATTTACGGACGTGAGAGAACACTCGAAGGCGAGCTAAATGAACTGAGGGTTGAGAGAGATGAGGTTTTGGGACAAATAAGCGTAAAGGAATCTCAAAAATCAGATATACAGAGGAGAATTGACCGAATTCAAGAGCAAATCGCGAGCCTCGATTACCAACGGCTTGAAATTGAATCGAAGGTTGAAGAGCTCAAAGAAGAGGCGGGGGATTTAGATGTTGAGGTCTGTGACGAGCCGTACGAAGCGATTCTGGATACGCTGAAGGATCTGGAAGCTCAGATGGAAGCAATGGATGACGTTAACATGCGGGCAATCGAGGAATATGATACGGTCACCGAGAGAAAGGACAGCCTCATCGCACGCAGAGATACGCTTTTCACTGAAAGAGCTGAAATTTTAGAACGAATTGAGCATTACGGACAGATGAAAAAAGAGGCGTTTATATCTACCTTTGACGGTATAAACGCGAATTTTAGGCACATCTATGCTGATCTTTCCGGTGGAACAGGAGAACTCGCACTCGAAAACTCTGACGATCCGTTCGACGGGGGCCTCATTATTCGATCATGGCAGCATGGAAAGCACATACAGAGGTTAGAGGGAATGTCGGGAGGGGAGAAGAGTCTCACTGCCCTCGCCTTGATATTCGCAATACAACGTTATATGCCCGCGCCGTTTTACATCTTCGATGAAATCGACATGTTTCTTGACGGAGCTAACGCTGAGATGGTGGCAAAGATGATCAAACAGCTCTCGTTAAATGCTCAGTTTATCGTGGTATCATTGAGGAAGCCTATGATTGAGGCAGCGAGCAGGACGTTAGGCGTTTCCATGCAGGAGGATAACATCTCAAGTATTACTGGGGTGAAGCTCAACTAATGGCTGCCTCTGACGAATATAGCACATCGGAGCTTCTTGATGACTTCGATGAACGGTCTATCGACATCCTTGTATCCCTTGCAAAGGACGGGGAGATAGATCCTTGGGACATTGACATCGTTGATGTGACCGATAAGTTCTTAGCCAAAGTTGAAAAGATGGAAAAGCTTGATTTGAGGATTTCAAGCAGAACTCTCCTTTTTGCATCGATGTTGCTTCGGATGAAATCTGACGCCCTTGCAGAACACGAATATGATGTGGAAGATGCTTCCGGGTATGTGGAAGAGGATGACGGTCCCGAATATTTCCCTGCGCTAAAGCACAAAGTAAGAAGGCAGGCGAAACGGCGGGTGACTCTCTCTGAGCTCATTGAGGAACTAAAAAAGGCCACGAAGCGGAAGGAGCAATCGGACATTAGGCGGCTACGAGCAGCGCGCCCGGGAAATGTCGATGCACTTGTTGTCGCACACTCTGAGGATATAGAAAAGCAGATTGAACGGTTAAGCGGTGTGCTCAAAAAGAGGCAGGATGAAAGAGGGTACATTCTTTTCAGCGAACTTTTAACAGTTAAAACTCCTGAGGATGTCGTAAAGACGTATATACCACTGTTGTTTATGGCAAACAGGCGACAGATTAAACTTGAACAGCAGGAGATCTTCGGGGACATTTTCATTAAATGTAGAAACCTTTAACTTGAACTTAACGCTGTATTTTGTGAAAATGAACGACAGAGACCTAATCGAGGCTGCGCTGTTTGTCGCAGGGCATCCCCTTTCTTTAAGTGGCCTTGAGACGCTTATCAGTGCAGAAGCGGACGTAGAAGAGTTGCTTGCATCACTCATTGAGGAATATAATGAGAAAGGAGCACTCGAAATTGTCCGTATGAACGAAGAGGTGGTAATGCAGGTGCGGGCCGAATATGCTGAGGCAGTCAGGTCCATCGCTCAGAGGGATCTCGAGACTCCAGTGTTACGCACTCTCGCTGTTATTGCATATCACCAACCTGTAACGCAGTCAAAAATTGCGGAAATTAGAGGAAATAAGGCGTATGGGCACGTCCATGAACTGGTAACGAAAAAGCTCATTGAGGCTTTGCCGCACGGCAGGACAAAGCTCCTCCAAACTACCGAGGCTTTCGCAGACTATTTTGGCTTTGAAACTAATGATAAAGAAGAAATAAGACAAAAAATTGCGGCATTAATACGCCACGCCTAGCCGAGGGATATCCTTTGGATAAAGTAACCTCAACGTGTCTCCCTCCTCCTCTCGCGCACGAGCACGAGTCATTTTTGGTACCCGTTGAATGTGTTCTCCTCTCATCAACTCGATTTTATTATTCGGGTCTTGACATTTTCAAAGAACAGCTTCCGTCTTGTATTTTGTTGCGTCAGCAGATGATGTGAACTATACCGATGATGAATATTCAGATTCGTCTATATTCAGACTCTTCTTGCTCTAGCCGTCCGAAGCGCAACCTTTGCAGCAAAAGCTCCTGCCACAAAACCGGCATCAATATTCACCACAGCTAACACCGAACAGGATTGCAACATAGAAAGTAATGCGGCTTCGCCTTTGCCCCCCATCCCATACCCGGTCGAAACAGGAACCCCTATCACAGGGACATCGGTGAGTCCTGCAATTACTGTTGGAAGTGCTCCTTCTCTACCAGCGACTACGATTAATACATCAGCAACCATGATTTTTGGAAGCTCAGGATATAACCGATGGATCCCTGCCACTCCGACATCATGGATACTTATCGTGTCGCATCCAAATTCTTCTGCTATCACGCGCGCTTCTTCTGCCACCATAATATCCGCAGTCCCGGCTGACACCACCCCGACAAGTCCTCGTGGCCCCTCAAATGTTGGTGTACTTCCGACCACCGCAATACGTGCTCTGTCGTTCCACTTTACGTTAAACCCGCTGAGTGCTTCCAGCTGTTCGTTCGAAACCCTAGTAAGAATCACCCGCCCCTCTAATTCAAGCTGCGCTTTAGTTATCTCCAGTATATCCTCGGTGCTCTTTCCTTCTGCAAGAACTACTTCCGAGATACCCGTCCTGTATGCACGTGTAGTGTCAAGCTTTGCAATTTTAGAGATTCGTTGATACCCGTCTATTCGAACTTCTCGTAAGATACGGTGCTCAGCTTCCTTTAAATCAATCTCACCTTGAACGAGTTGCCCTAATATGATTTTTATAGGTGGCATAGCTTTACATACGTATTGCAATTCAGCCTATAAAGTTTGCTAGGTGAACACGCGGTCAATGCAACAACACAAGCACTATATCCGTTGTAGCTCAATTACCATCCGTAAGGCTGAAAATACTTTTTTTCGGGAATTAGATGAAGATGAACATATCAGCTCTGTTTTTAGGCTGATTTTTTGTATCACGCCTCGTGTTGCTTACTCTGTATTAGCCAGATAATCAGTTCACGGGATCTCCACAAATATGTTCTCAAGTAGAGTTTTAGCGCCCTCCCATTCCCTCCCGAGTGCTTTGCTTAAAGTGGTTTGAGGAAATACACGAAAAACGGGGATTCCGGGTCAACTGAGATACTTTGCAGCAAACTTTGCCGTTAATTCGGAGTGACGCGTTTATTTCCATTATTTGCCTTTTTTGGCGTCCCTTGCAGTTGTATTACATACCGCTCATCCTATATTTGCCGTTAACGTCAACAATATAACGCTGTTCTCGGCATATGTCAGCACTATCCTCGTTAGCTATCACACATCGAAGGCAATCCCTAGCATGTTTGGTGCGACGATGGAAGTGAGTGGATTTTACTTTTAGTTTCTCACCTTGAGCAGGCCCGCCATTTCTATTCTTATCTACATGAATCTCTCCTGGATAACGATACTCTTGTCTTACCATATGACGTCTTCCTTACAGTCTTTGACCGATTCTTTGGGTGTACTGTCGTAAGGCGGGAGCTTGAAACGAGGTTATTAAAGAAGCTGGCGCGCAAAAAACGATGGAACGAAATCCCGTATCTCAGGGACTTGCACCTATGCGAGTCTAAGTTGATTTTAAACGCACCGGTCTTGATGGCATAGCAATGACGATATTTCACTATTTATGACTAATAATGATAGGGCGCGGTTGCTAAAGATCAAAATAGCGCACAAAACGGTAGGCCATCGGACTGCATATCCAATGTTTTATAGAGCAGGTTCATGTACTATTAATTGGAGAATAATTTATCTGTACGGGCGTGAGACAGATTAAACGGATTTTTGTGGGAACGAAATGTTCAATAAAAGAGTAGCACGGTACCGATATAAGATATAGAGGGGCACGTATAATGAAATTACAGATTATATCACTTACGCCAGCGCAGTTTAAGCTCGTGCGACGAACAGCATTTGCACGCTGGCGGCCATACGATGAAGGGCGACCGAGCACATTACTCGCGTTGCTCGCCAAATACTCGACGTTCCAGATACGGAGCGACGGTGTGCTAATCGGGCTCATGACCGATTCACTGGGCAGGTCCAGCCATCACGTGCTGGATGAATCCTTTGTCGATACAGCTGGATTTAAGGCGCTGCAGTTTAAATTTTCTTCAGTTGAGATGGAAGTGTAGTAAGAAAAAGATATGGCGCGCAAATAAACGGTTCATTGAGGAAATTTCACGCCGACAATAATTTCGGTAGGAATGCATCAAGGGATATGGTGCTCGATAATTTTCCCCATAACCGATTGACTCATCAACTCCTGATTGAGCACTTCTCCACTCGAAGTTTCACACGAACCTAGCCTAGATAACAGCTTAAAATTTGTTCTTACTTCACTTAGTTACTGCTCGTTATTCGAGATGACTTCCGACTCAAGGTGTATGCTTTTATTTGTTCGGGGTCATCTTTCTCTGATATCTCCCATATAGCGGTACAGCAAAAGTTCTTTCTTGTTTCAGATTTCAGATAGAAGTGGCAGTGAAACAGTAAAATTAAAACCCAAAGGGAAGCTATAATACATACGATGTTCAATTTTATGAGGATTCACAATTATGTTCGAAGCTAAAATCATTGGTGAAACACTGAAGGATGGCATTGAAGCCGTAACGATTGTCGTAGATGAAGCTCGGATACATTACAACAACGAGGGGTTGTACGCGAGGAACGCCGATCCCTCATATGTAGCTATGGTTGAATTTGAGCTCTCGAGTAAGGCATTTGAAAGTTATAAAACAGATTCAGAAGAAGGCGTAATAACACTCGATTTGAAAAAGATGCAGGATATCCTTGAGCTTGCTAACAGGACAGATATTGTCGAACTGCGTGTCGATGATAACAAAATGCTGTTGTCATTTGGTGACGTAAAATACACCATTGGACTTTTAAGTCCGTATTCCATAAAGAAGGAACCGAAAGTGCCAAATATCGACTCACCGGCTCACCTCGTGTTAAATGGCAAACAATTTCGGTGGGCAATAAAGGCGGCAGAAAAAATCAGCGATAATCTCGCCCTTGGATGTGTGGATGAAACGTTCTTTATGGAGGCGGTTGGTGATGCAGACACTATGCGACTTGAACTGTTAAAGGATCAGCTCATAGACATCTCGCGCACTGACGGCAAAACTGATGAGGTCAAGTCACTATTTAGCCTTGAATTTTTGCTTGATATGTCGAAAGCTGTTGGAAAGGCTTCTGAAATAGCTATTGATATCGGAAGGAACCTTCCACTTAAAATGAGATTTGATATCGCAGATGGCAACGGAACCATTAGGTACCTTTTAGCTCCCAGAATTGAACAAGAGTAAGTTCATCAGGAAATGTCGATGATACAATATGGATGAGTACTTCGCGCTATTCCCCTTCACGCGGGCAGCAAGCGAGTGCGTAAGATCTTCAGGCTTTTCCGTCGAAGACCTCCTAACAGGTGGAGGTTTCTCTACAGAAGTTTTAACTCGTAGTTCGCAGAGAATAAAACAGGCGTTGGAGGGAGAAATAGGGCGAGTTGACCTTAATGAGGACATCAAAGTTAAGACTGAACTTTTTTCATACCCCGTCGCACGCGTTATGGTCTCATGTATTAACGTCCACTTCTTAACTCAGAAGTACGCAAATGGCGAAGCACAGTTCGCCTTTCGGAAGTTAGAAAGCTTAAGTGATGATGAGGCAATTACGTTCATTGGTAGATTGCTACAGGACTTCAACATTGAGGCAACGCTCTCTCAGAATCGGTACAAATTTCATTTCACGGATTTTGTCAGGTTTACAAGCGGATTGAGAGATCCGAGGTGGAAACTTGTAAACGTTATGAATAGGGGGTATGTCGAACTTGCCAAGAAAGAGGTAATGAAAATACTACAGCAGGCAATAAGATTGAAAGTGTTAAATGGCCCCCCCTTAAAACCATCCAACAAAATATGTAACTCTCTCTCATCTGACATAAAGAGTATAATAGCCACTTTAGACTCTAGTATGTCCAAATCAGGAGATTTCGGAGCCATTGACACAGAAGCTTATCCCCCCTGTATACGGGAGCTTATTTCATTGGTACAGAGCGGTAAGAGCCTCTCACATACTGCAAGATTCGCACTTACTGCTTTTCTTGCAAACATAGGCATGAGCGGTGACGATATCGTGCATTTTTATGAAAACTCTCCAGATTTCGATTTCGAGTTCACACGATATCAAGTTGAACACATAATGGGATCTTCAGGCACAGAATACACATCCCCAGGGTGCTCCACGATGGAGACATATGGCAATTGCAACTGGAAGGACAAGATGTGTAAATCTATCTCACACCCGCTTTCGTATTATCGCAAAAGGTCAGCAAGAAAGAGGAGTTCGACAAAGAGTGCCGGGAATTACACAGATGTTACGGTTTGAACTAGTTACATTATTGTGATTGGTAACGTTATCAACTACCTATAAAAAACGGAACTTGTAGCGTCTTTATCACAACATAAAGATGCAAAAAAGATACAGCATCATGAATAGCGATACTAAATTGTTCCTGCAAAATAAGTTTAGGGAGTATTATAAAAATGCGAGAGTTGACCTCCCGCCGAATTTCAATAAAAGAGAATGGGCGTTCGTGCTTTTTGATGATGCTTATCCGCGACTCATAATGCGCAGGCATAAGGCGTTTAGCTCATTTGTCGACATCGGTACCTATCTTGAGACGTTAACACCTGCCCACGTATATCACTCGACCGCGTACTACAAGTATCCAAGCGCCACAAAGATGATCAGCAAAGAATGGGAAGCGGCGGACCTCATCTTTGACCTTGACGCAGATCAAATTATAAAGGGAGACTTTAGCTCGTATTCTCACATGCTTAACGCGGTCAAAGACGAGACCAAAAAACTTCTTACATTCTTAACAGAAGATTTTGCACTAAACGAAGATCATATTCGCGTGGTTTTTTCTGGAGGGAGAGGCTACCACGTGCACGTGAGGGAAGAACGGCTTACGAAACTTGGCAGCCACGAAAGGAGAGAGGTAATAAATTACGTGTCAGGTAACGGCCTCGAAGCTGAATATATCATATATCCTAAAAAAATCAGCGAATACAGTGAAAGTCCGACCCGTTGGGAAACCAGAATAGCTAAATGGATTGAACGTTATTTTAAATCGCTACTAGAAATTCAAGAGCGTGATGCGATAGAACAGCTCATGTCCTTTAAGGATGTTGGTAGGAAGAAGGCTAAAGAGATCTTTGAAAACTTAGAAGAGATTATCGGAAATTTGGACGGGGGCTCAGATGCACCACGACTTATTAAATCACGACTTACAACAGAGTCCTTCTGGAAGGGTGTGGTGAGAAGGGCAATTTTAGAATTGAAGGTAAATGTCGATGAGCCAGTCACCGCTGATACGAAGCGATTGATACGTCTCCCATCATCACTGCATGGAGGTTCTGGATTTTGCGTTGCTCCTATAGACTGGGAGCAGTTTGACGATTTTGATCCATTGTATGATGCTATCGTATTTAGTGACGAAATGACACCTGTTAGGGTACTTTCAAAAACTACAACAGACATAAAAAATGAAAGAATAATTGCAGATGAGAAAACTGTAGAACTACCCGAGCATACAGCGATATATCTTATGGCAAGGGGGTATGCCGAATATGAACCTCGACGATCTAAAAGTCATAAGAAGCAATGAGCGCAGCTCAAGAAAGCTGACACAATTAAAACCTGATTTCTATGTAGATGTCAAGGCATACCTCAATTCGTTAAGGGCGAGTAAAGACCAAAAAAAGAAGGATGAGCTCGATAATGCATTAAATGTGATTGGAGCTATCTATGATAAAAGGGTCGCGAAGATAATAAGACTTGCCTCTCTTAATCCGAAAGGACACGCAGAAGATGTGCCACTTACCGAAGAAGAGTTGAAGATTTATAATGGCATTTATCAAATTTTTACACAGTATAGAGATCTCATGCTCGGCGTAGAGAAGAGTGGGGTAATTAACGACCGTGACGTAAACAGTTTAACAAAAGATAGGAAAGTGAGTGATAAAATCGAGCGTGTAAGCGACAGCGTGCCTCCTGAAGATACTGCAATAAACGCTGAAGACGAGCACGCAGTACGAGCGAGGATAACGGCCGCATCTGAGAATGGTGAGGATTTCACACGTAGCGCACCCACAGAGCGTGAATCTGAGGGAGATGATACAAGAACTTTAATACAAGAAAGTGGGAATATAAAATACATAAGAGTGCGTATTTTAGCGGATATTCCTACGTTCGTTGGACTTGATGGTAGAGATTATAAATTAAGTAAAGAAGACGTGCTCGTGCTCCCTGAGGGCAATGCTAAAACACTATGCAATCGCAACCTTGCTATTAAAATAGGTGATTTAAGTTGAAGATGCCAAAGAGAATCAGATCAATATGTCCAATGTGTGGAAAACATACCGTTCATGAAATAGAAAAGGTAAGGAAAGGTCGTGCATCATCATTAACGTGGATTGAAAGACAAAAGAAGCGTCGCAGCGGCATCGGCAATCTTGGAAAATTCTCAAAAGTGCCCGGTGGTGATAAGCCGACAAAGCGCGTAAATATAAGGTATCGGTGCACAGAGTGTAATAAAGCGCACACACGGAAGGGATGGAGAGCATCAAAATT
>Ga0209517_10002114_pt1 | contig 28681 bp, 23 predicted proteins | sample PeaSoiMetSII2010_FD_187695 | JGI IMG/M metagenome (GOLD analysis project Ga0209517, IMG submission 187695) | Peat soil microbial communities from Weissenstadt, Germany - SII-2010 (SPAdes) (version 2) | ecosystem: Environmental > Terrestrial > Soil > Wetlands > Peat | place: Germany...
CATTTCAGAACTCGGCGGCCAGGAACGCCCCGCAGGCGAGCATACTGTTCGACAAGTTCCACGTGATGGAACACCTTGGGGAATGCCCTTGACGAAGTTCGGAAGGGCGAATATTGTGCCGGTTCAGCGTGAAGTGGAGAGGGGGCGTTCTCCGTTAGCGAGTATAACGCCATTTTCGGCGAGCCGGTTTGGGACGACATCTGCCAGCGCATTGACGGGTGGCGGAACGGGCGGCGGCTGAAACTGGTTTCAAAAGGGAAAACAGGTTGGGTGGTCCGCGCTCACACAGCCCGCGTGGGAGGAAGAACAAACTGGCTAGGGAAGAAATCAGTGACAGCCCGAACGCTCATACTCCCCACCAAGCGACTTCCGTGTGGCCACTTTCCGGTATGGCGGTTTACCAACCACGGGGAGCTGTTTCCGAGATAGTCTGTGGGCGGGCCGCAGCAATAAATAGCGCAGCGCAGCCTCGGCAAAAGCTGGCGCCCAGGGGGGAGGCGGCGGCAAACATCCCGACATAAAGTTCTACGAGGTGCCAAACATGACATTCGGGTCCCTCCAGACTTACGCTGCGCGCTGGCTGCATCTTGCTGGTTTTGGGGGCTGGGAGAGTAAGGATCGGGTGTATAATTTGGGTCGAGGGCAATCCCAGGAGGGAGTTTTGAGGGAATCTGGGCTTATGCTGTTCGTGGTTCTGGCGGGGACGTCAGGAGTAATACGCGCCGGAGACAACGTGTGGACGAGCCACGGGCCGGGTGGCGGAGAAATCTCGGCGCTGGCGGTTAGCCCGAAAAACGCAGGGACGGTTTACGCGGGGACGCGGGGCGGGGTGTTCCGGAGCACGGACGGCGGAGCAAACTGGAATTCGGTGAGGCCGGGCTTTACTACGCTGGTGGCGGTGGACCCGCAAGACCCGAGCACGGTATACGCAGTCGATTTTTACGGCGGCGGTCTATTCAAGAGCACGGACAGCGGACAGAGTTGGAATGCGCTGAGCTCGGCTCCGCCGATCGGCACTCTGGCGATTGACCCCAAAAACCCGAGCACACTCTATGCGACGAGTGGGATCGACTTGGGGATTGGGAACTACTTCTACTATGGATGGAGCGGCGTATCCAGGAGCACGGACGGTGGGAGCAGTTGGAATGCGGTGAACTCAGGCCTGCCGGCAAATTCCCAGGCTTATCTCCTCGCGCTCGATCCGCAAAGCACGAAGACTTTGTACACCATTGGGGGGAGCGGGACCCTGTTCAAGACGACCGATGGCGGAGGAAGCTGGAGCGCGCCGTTGAGACAGAAGCTCATTGAGCTGAACAGCTCTGAATCTGCCACGTGCGACGACTGGGGCTATTACCTGGCGCTGGTAACGGGTCGTCCGGCGCCGGGGCCCGAGCAGATCTCCTGTTTTTCCGACGGGAACCGGGACGCGGTGATCACGGCCGATCAGTATTTGGCTGACGTGGTACGCTACAATGCACCCAACTTCGGGATCGTCGCGGGGCTTTCCGCCCTGGTAGTGGACCCCAGGAATTCGAGCACACTCTATGGGGGGACTGCGAGGGGCATAGTCATCAGCACCGATGGTGGACTGAGCTGGAATTCGTCGAACTCAGGGCTGCCGAACAGACCTGGGCTTTGGGTGAGCACGCTGGTCATGGACCCTGGAAATCCTGGCACGCTGTACGCAGCCATCAACGGCCCTTCGGAGACTGGTGGATCACCGACCGAGTTGTACAAGAGCACGGATGGCGGCGCGACGTGGATCGCCGCCGGCGTCGGTTTGACAAGCTACTATGGCGCCGTTTCCGTGGCGATCGATTCGCAAAACCCGAGCGTGCTGTACGCAGGGACTACCTCCGGAATGTTCAAAAGCACCGATGGCGCGGCAAGCTGGAGTCCGTCGAACTCAGGTCTGTCGGCTACGTTTGTCAGCGCGCTTGCGGTGGACCCACAAAACCGGGGTACGCTGTTTGCGGCGACGCAGACAGGAGGCCACCCCGGCGGACCGTTCAAGAGCGCGGATGCGGGAACGAGCTGGGCAGACACCGGGCTGCCGTACGGGGTGGACGCTCTGGCCGTGGCTCCACAGACTCCGGCCCTGGTGTATGCGGCGACGAGCGCCGGGGTCTTCAGGAGCACAAATGGCGGGGCGAGTTGGGTTTCCACGGGATCGTTCCGCGGGGCATTCTCCCGGCTGATCGTTGATCCGCAAAACCCGGCCACCCTGTATGCGGCGACCAATATCGGAGTCTACAAGAGTACGGATGCCGCAGCGAACTGGAGTGCAGTCAACTCGGGGCTGCCCTCTACCCCCGAAATCAACACTCTTGCGTTGGACCCTCAGAACTCGGACGCGTTGTACGCCACGACATATGAGAGTTGGCCGATCGCTGGCGGCCAGATATTCAGAACCACGGACGAGGGACGAAGCTGGAGCATGATGAATACTGCCTGGGACGCGGCGCTGTTTGATGTTGCGCTCGTCAGTATTGATCCGCAAAACGCGGGTACGCTGTACGTCGCGGTTTCGCTATTTGATTGCTCTTGGGATGTCTGCCCTTCAGATTACTGGGAGAGGGTGAAAACCGAGCCTGGCCCGGGGATTTTCAAGAGCGCGGACGGAGGGCAAAGCTGGGTGAAGGTGGGCTGGCCCTCGGGACTCGTGACGTTTGACCCGAAGAACCCGAACACGTTGTATGCGGCGGTTGACACTAACGTGTTCAAGAGCTCGGACGGTGGGGCGAGCTGGAACGTCGTGGGTTCGGGGTTGACGGCCAGCGTGAGCGCCGTAGTGGTGGACGCACAGGATTCGAACACGGTATACGCGGCCACCCAAGGCGGTGGGGTGTTTGCGATTACCATTGGTGCACAGTGAGAGGGGGCGGCCCTTTCACAATCAGTGGTGCTGTACTCAAGTCCGCTCCCTAGCCCGGCATAGCCGGAACCAACAGGAAGCCCCTGGGGGGAATTCAACTTCGAGCCAGCGCACGCGTCTCACTTCCGATGATCGCTTTCTAGGCCAACTTGGCTGCTCTCTGAGGCGCCACCCGGCATCTTTGGGCGGATCTCTGTCGGCTGAGGGTTGCGGCCTCGCCTTTGCAATTCGGGAAGGCGAAGGGGATGAAAAGTGCTTCCGAAGGGGTAGCCTTATGTGTTCATCTTGCGTGCGAACAGGGGCGAGTACTTGTTGGACACACCGTTCATCTCCGTGGTGCTGGACCAGTCGACACGGGTGAACGTCTCTTCCGTTGGCGGAGGCGGCCCCTTCTCCTTCCAGGTGATTCTGAGACCGTGGTCCGTCACCTTCACCGTGCCCTGGTTTCCGACGGTCTTGGGCGGTATCCACTTCTGGTTCGGCTTGCTTTCGATGTAATTCACCATCCCGTCAGGGTGGAAATAGTAGTAATAATAGTTCCCATCGTAGACGGTCCACCAGCCCTGTACCCATTGCGGCAACGCTGCCGAAGTGACTGAAACGTCGTCACTGATTTCCCAAAACCAGCGTGGCGACGAATTCAGGATCCCCGGCGCCATCACGGGCGCTCGTATTGCCGCGGCGCCGCGCTGCTCCCGCGAGCGATTGGAAGATGTTCTCGCCGTCCCAGAATTCAATATGGGAGTCACCGAAAATCAAGACCCCTTCCTTACCCTTTATCGAAGCGAGGTCGGTCACCTGATCGGTCGGGCCATATCGGAAGGTCAGATAGGCTCGAAACTCGTTTACAGCGAGAATATAGTTCTTGGCCAGGTCCAGAGTCAGGTTGTCCCGGTCCCGGGAGCCAGCTTTCGGGATGGGATGATTCGTGGCATTGAACGAGAGGCTCGCCTGCATGCAGCATGAGGTGCTGTGCCGCAGACCGTGCGCATCCTCATAGTCGTTCTGTGCTTTCAGCCATTTCGCGATATCGGTAGGGAGGGAGTTGAAGTCCTTGTAGGCTCTGTCCATCGTCGCAAAATTCAGGGAAATTTTTGCGTAACCCATCGCTCCCACCCTCCCAGACGGGAATACCGTTGGACTGGATGTCCCGTTTCGGTCTCCCCGACCGGCAATTATACATCAAACCGCCTCTGCTGTTACCCCGGCGAATTGGGCCGGGTGCGCGACATAGAAGTGGCAATTTTGTCGGTTCTTTTCTTTGGTTTCCAAAGGTGACAAAACCGCCGCCGATGCCGCTCGCCTTTTCAAAATCCACCCTGCCACGGTCTCACGGCTGTTGGCCCGTGCCTACGCCAAATAGCGTGCAAAGTTTTGCGCCACTTATTTTGCAAAGTGACAGGACAAACCCCCATGCCTAAATCAAATCACGCGAGCGCGCACCCCGAAAAATCCGCCCGGCCTCCCCGCCACACCCAGCGCGCCTACCGCGCGGACGTCATGGCCTTCGTGAAGTTCCTGGGACTCACCTGGCCGGACCGGGCCCATGGAGCTGCTCCGGGCCTCCGTGCGGGACGTGCAAGACTTCCGGACCTTCCTGCTGAGCCGAAATGCCGCGCCGAAGACTTTAAACCGGAGGGTCTCTTCCTTGTACAGTTCTTATAAATACCTGGCCGCCGCCGCGGCCGAGCTCCGCCTGCCGATCACAGTTCCGAATCCGGCGCATGCACAGTTCATCTCCCGCGAGTTCACCGACCCGCCCGAAGAAACCCGAGCCCCCTCGGCCGCCCGCGCCCATCAGTTTGATCCCCTGATCGATATCGAGCGGCTTGAGGGTATAGTTTCTTTGGCGAGCGCCCCTTTTACATCGCTCACGCTGATGCCGGCGCCCTTGGGGAGGTGGCGAAAATCGAGGCAGAGACCATCGCATAGCAGTATTCCAGCGGAATGCCTTCGGGGCCCGGCGCGTCAGCGCGCATGTGGCGCAGCGAATCCATGTGGGTGCCGGCGTGATCGCCCAGCACGATGAGGCAATGCGCGGTCGGCCAAGCGACGCCGTGCTTGGCCGCCCCCACTCGCTCGGCGAACTCCCGCCAAGTTTCGTACATCGCCGGCGCGGGCCGCGCCGTTATCGCGCCACCTTTCCATCCTATTGGGTGGCGGTAATGCCGCCATCGAGATACAGCGTCTGCCCGGTGATGAAGTCGGAGGCCGGTGACGCGAAGAAGAGCACGGCGTTGCGCACGTCGTCGGGCTCGGCGATGCGGCCGAGCGGAATTCGGGCTACCAATGCGTTGTAGAATTGGGGGTCGGACAGCATGCCCGCCACCAGATCGGTCCGCGTGAAGGTGGGGGCAACTACGTTGACGTTGATCCGGTGCGGCGCCCACTCGGCCGCCAGTTGTTTGCAAAGAATGCCGAGGCCGCCCTTGGAAGCGCAATAGGCGGCATAGCCGCGGCCGCGCAGCGCAATCTGCGTGCGCACGGAACCGATGTGTACCTGCTTGCCGCCCAAGCCCTGGCGGATCATGTGGCGCGCCGCAGCCTGCGCCTGGAACATCGCGCCCTTCAGGTTGACGTCGAGGATGAAATCAAACTGCTCCTCGGAGAAGTCTTCCGCCTTCTCCTCGCGGTTGATGCCGACGCAGTTCACCAGGATATCGAGCGCGCCGAAATGGTTCGCCACTTCATCGGCCATGCGCTGCGTCTCGGGGACGGAGAGCGCGTCGAAGGTGGCGGCATAAGCGTCGTGGCCGAGTTCGCGGATGGCCGCGGCGGCAGCGCCAGCCTTGCCGCGATTGCGCCCGGCGATCGCCACTTTGGCGCCGACCGCAGCCAGGCTGCGGCTCACGGACTCGCCGATTCCGCCGTATCCTCCGGTGACCAGCGCGACTTTGCCATCCAGACGGAGGAGGTCGTCGGGAAGGCCCATGTTATTTACCTACCCAGCCGCCGTCCACGTGGATGGATTGGCCGGTGAGATAGCTGGAGTCGTCCGAAGCAAAGAAAGCTACCACCGTTCCGATCTCGCGGGGCTCGCCGGCACGGCCCAGCGAGATCTGGGAAAGAACGCCGGGCAGCAGGTCGGGCCGTTTCATCACCCACGCGGTCATGTCGGTATCGATCAGGCCGGGGTGGACGCAATTGACGCGGATGCCGAGCGGCGTCATCTCCGCCGACATGTTGCGGGTGAGCGCTTCGAGCCCCAGTTTGGTGGGAGCGTAATGCGTGCGCCCTGGAAGCACCTTGCCCGCCTGGACGGACCCGATCATCACGATGTTGCCCTTCCGTTTTTCGGCGATGACGCGCCGGCAGTAGACCTGCGAGCAGAGCCACTCGCCGCGCAGGTTCACGTCGGTGAGCCGCGTCCACTGCTCGTCGGTAAGATCGAGGAACGGCACGATCGTCTCGATGCCGGCGTTGTTGACCAGCACGTCGATGGGGCCCAGTTCCTCCCAAACCTGGCTCACCATGGCCTCGACTTCGGCGCGGTTGGCAACGTCCGCCTTTACGGTCATCGCCCGGCGCCCGGCGCAGCGGATCCACGCGGCCACGTCTTCGGCGGCCTGGGCGCTGGCCACATAGTTCACCGCGACGTCGGCTCCCTCTTCGGCGAACACCTCCGCAATTCCTTTTCCGATCCCGCGGCTGGCGCCGGTGATGAGCGCCACTTCTCCCTTCAGTCTCACGATCTGCTCCTCGTTTCAGCTCCGGAACTGGTAGCCCAGTTTCTGGAGATAGGCCTTGGTCGTCTGGACGGTTTCGAGCGGCGTCTGCGGCCCATTCCTCGAAGGATCGAGCTCCACCATGATGTCGCACTCTTGCTTCCCCGCTTCCACCATATCCAGGATCGCCGGGATATCCACCTGGCCCTGTCCCAAAGGGCAGTAACCGGCGTAAAAATTCCATCCCTTAAAGTCCTTCAGGTGCATGTGGTTGAGGATGGGCAGAAAGTCCTTGACCACCTTCACGGGGTCGGCGCCGCCTTTCTGAAGCTGTCCCACGTCGGGCGCGAACTTTACGTGCTTGTTCACGGCATTCATCACGGTGTACACCTCATCCTTGGTTTCGATGGCGGTGCCCGTGTGCTGATGCAGACCCGAGCCCAGTCCGAAGTCGGCGAATGCCGTCGCCGAGTCGTTCAGCCCGGAAATGATCGCGGCGCGCTGCGCCTGGAAGTCGTACTCGGCACGCTTCACCGAATTCAACTGCATGACGCAATACCGGCCTCCATATTTCTTGATGATTTTCCCCATGCGAATCACCTTGGCCAGGCTGTCCTTGGCCGCGGAGGGGCTGGTCGCGTCAACCACCATGTACCCCGAAATCAGCGGGAGCTGGTAGCGGTCGATCAAGGGCTTCAACTGATCCTTGTTATCCCAGTCCTCCAGGACCTCCGGGAATGTTTCGAAACCCCAGAAGCCTTGACTCGAGATATCTTTGAGAGCGGGTTCCAGGGTGGCGCTCGACGCGGCGTCCCGCGGAAAGGTGCCCCACGTAATGCAGGTATAGCCGATCTTGAGCCTTCGCGCCGGAGCGGCGCGCAGCCCCGTCAGCGCGGACGCGCCCAGGGCGGATGCTCTGAAGAAATCCCGGCGATTCAGTGTGAGATCCATGCTTAATCTTCACTTTCCATTTTTGGCGGCCAGCTTGAAGCTGGGTGTAGTGTCGGCCTCCAGGTCTCCAAGCACAAACTGGATTCCGGCGAGAAAGAACCTAGCCATCGTGGGCGTCTCGAAGAACGTGGGAAGATGGCCGATCGTCGCATAGAAGATGCGGCCTTTACCATAACTCCGGATCCAACTGACTGCAATATCGTTATCGGCCCGATCGCAGATATCGCAATCCGGCTTCTGGTGCATGTCGGTTTTTTGCGCGTCAAAGCTCAACAGGACGTGGATCTTGTCCCGCGAATAGGGCGGAGTGGTGTAGCGGAAGAACTCGTCCTGCCATTCGAATTCCTTCCCGTCAAACATCGCGGTCAGCGGGCTTGTGGGATCGTCCAGCTTGATGGTGGCCTTCTCGTTGGCATCGCGGTGGCTTCCCGACCTGGCGGCCAGCATATCGCCGAACTCCGTCCAGTCGATGGAAGCATGCGAGGCTCCGTGGTATCCGGCCAATCCGCCACCCTCCCTGATGAAACGCATCAGGCCGGCGCGGACCTCGGGATCGGGGAAGACCTGACCGACCGTGTTGTTGAGGAAGATCGCGTCGAATTCTTTGATCTTGGGATATTTGAGGTTGTCCAGGTTGTTATCGGCAATCGCTGTGTAAGCCCCGGTCTTCTTACCCCATAGATCGATCGCCATATTGGCCGCCGGAATGGAACCGTGCCCGGGATAGGCGACATTCAGATCGATCACCAGGAGCTTTCTCGGCTTCTTCGGCTTCGCCTGGGCCTCCGCGGGAACTGCCGCTTCGATAGCGGCCCGGTCTTTTTCCGGCAGGCGCTCGGGACCGCGAATCGGTGTCGTCCTCGATAGCTGATCCACCCGATCGGCCGCGATGGGCTGAACCGCCTTCTCGTAGCCCTCGAAAGACGTCGACATGTCCGCCAGCGCATCCCCCGATCCCGTATATTCCACCGCGAGGAATGAAGGCTGGATTCCCATCCGGTACAGGGCATCGAGAAACGCAGTAACGCCGGCCGCGCCGCTCCCCAGGCTCATGTTGCGGCCGCCTCTACCCAAAGCGGACCGGTCCAGCAAGTGCACCGCGATAACCCGGTCGTTGAGTATCTTGAGCGCCTCAACCGGATGAATGCCTTCCCGCATCCAATTGGCCGTATTCGCGCAGGCGCCCACCCTTTTGCTCAAGCCATTGACTGCGCTCAGAAGCTTGCTTGGATCGGCATACGCCGGTGTCTCCGTCTTACTCCGATTTTCAATGGCTATGTTGATGCCGAATTCGTTCGCCAGTTTGTCGATGGCTGGAAGCGCCTCCGCCGGAGAATCCGAGACTATGGTAAGTACTCTCAAACTCTTCGCAAACTCGAACAACTTGCGGATATCACGCTCGTCGGAGCCCATCGTTGGGACGTCGTAGGCCACCATCCGCACCCCTGCCGCTGCCAGCTTATTTGCGATCGCCGTCACTTCGTCGGGCAACAGACGATAGTCCAGGTTCTTGGGGATGTCCGAACTTACTCTCTGGCTACTGGTGGCTTCGACATTCTTCACGAAAAGCGTTACCTGACGATCCAGGGCCTCGAACAAGGTGACTTGTCCAAAACCGGCCAGAGAAGCAGCGGCATTCCAGGATGCGGGGCCGCCGCCACGCCCTCCGCCCTGGTATCGGCCGGCGATAATATCCGGCATTGCAGTGCGCAGCCGCGCCCAGTCGGGCCCGCGCATGATCTTTGGAGTCATGACGGTCGGAGATGATGTTTGCGCCGGCGCGAGCACTGCCAGCGCGAAAACGCCGATGACCCCGGCCTGTACTTGTCTGATTCTCATGGAATTCCCTTCAAGCATGGCACAATTAAAGCCGCCCCGATGGTAAATGTCCCTGGGGGATCGCGGCCCCCCTCGACAAATCCTGGTGGCACTATATATCGGCGGGTCATGGCGGTCAAGGAATCGCGCGGGACGCGTCCAATGGGCCGGACGATTTCGACTGTCACAGTTCCCGGAGTTTGTCATCCAGCTAATGGGACGATGTGGCCGTTTGCCATTGACGGTGATCGGAAGCCCCAGTAGAATAGCCCCGAGTAGCGCGTTGTCGGCTCTAAGGGGGACGCGTGGAGGGCTTGAGAAGGATGACAAGACTCGTGTGGATGTCGATGGTGGCGCTGGGCTTCTGTTTTGGTGTCGAGCGCGCGCAGGCCCAGCAGCCCGCCGGCCAAGCCGCCGGCCAGGCGCAGCCCGCCATCGTTCGCGGCACGGAGATGGCCGGGGCAAACGCCTTTCGCGCCCATTGCGAGACCTGCCATGGAAAGATGGAAAACGCTCCTTCCACGGCCATACTCAGAAAGATGTCCCCGGAACGAATCTATCAGGCCCTGACGACAGGCGCCATGCGGAACCAGGCGCTGGAAGCCAAGCTGACGGATTCGGACATGCGCGATATTGCCGCATGGATGGGCGGCAGAAAGCTGGAGGGACAGCAGGACGACGCGCAGAAGATGCCGAATCGCTGTTCGAACAACACTCCTCTGACTGCCAGGGATCTGACTGCGCTTCCCGCTTGGAATGGCTGGAGTAATGACTTATTCAACACCCGTTTTCAGTCGGGTAAGTCCGCCGACCTGTCGCCCGCCGGTGTTGTCCGGCTGCAATTGAAGTGGGCCTTTGCTCTTCCTTCGGCGGCATCCGTTTACGGCCAGCCCACCATCGTCGGCGGCAGAGTCTTTGTCAGTGGCGATTCCGGTTATGTCTATTCGCTGGATGCTGCCACCGGCTGTGTGTATTGGTCGTTCCAGGCCCAGAGCGGAGTTGCCAGCGCCGTCGCCATCGAACAGCGCCCAGGGCACTCAGATCAGATGGTCGCCTATTTTGGCGATATCCGCGGAAATGCATATGCCGTCGATACGGCCAACGGCGAGTTGGTGTGGAAGACTTCGGTGGATTCGCACCCGCTCTCCCGTATCCGTGGTGGTATTAAGTTCTACAATGGCCGTCTCTACGTCCCAGTGACCTCGCTGGAAGAGGTTGAGTCCGGTAGTTACAACTACAAGTGCTGCACCTTCCGGGGAATGGTGGTAGCCCTGAACGCCGAAAATGGTAAGGAAATCTGGAAGACTTACACCATATCGGACACGCCCACTGAGAGGAAGACGGCCGATGGTAAGAGCTTCTTCGGCCCTTCGGGAGCCGGAGTGTGGGGCCCCACGATGGTCGATCCCAAGCGCAAGGCCATCTACGTGTCGACGGGCAATGGTTTCTCGGAACCGGCAACCGGCCGGTCGGACGCGGTAATGGCACTGGACATGGATACCGGCAGGGTTCTCTGGGTGCAGCAGGATGAGCCTGGCGACGTGTGGCATGGAGGTTGTCCCTCCGGGCCTCCGCCACCCGGGCTCGGACTTCCGCCCAAGAGCGCCTCGCGCTATGCCGACCCGAATCGTGCGGCCAATGGTCGTGGCGGCGCCGGGCGCGGTGGGCGGGGGCCTGCCCAAGCTGAGCGGCCCGCGCTGCCTCCGGATTATTATTGTCCGCCCGCCGACGCGAATCCCGATTGGGATTTCTCCGCCGGCGTGATGCTGGTGAATTTGCCGAACGGGAAGAGTCTCCTGATCGTTGGACAAAAATCGGGTGTGGTCTGGGCGCACGATCCGGACAAGAAGGGTGCGCTCGTGTGGAAATCGGATATCAGCCGGGGCGAGATCGACTTCGGCGGCGCCATGGATGACGAGAATGCCTATTTTGCGATGCGCGGCGGCGCGGTGGTTGCGATGCGATTGTCCGACGGCCTGGAAAGATGGGCCACGTACGTCCCACCCCAGGAATCGATGCGCGGGCATTCGGGCATCAGCGCCGCCGTTACCGTAATTCCGGGCGTTGTGTTCGCGGCCGGTCTCGACGGAGTGCTTCATGCCTTCTCCACGTTTGACGGAAGGCAACTGTGGGCCTATGACACCACCCAGCAAGTGAAAACGGTAAATGGCCTGGCCGCCAGTGGAGGGTCTATCGGATCGGCAGGCGCGACAGTAGCCGGGGGAATGGTCATGGTAACGTCGGGATACACTGGATTCCAACAAGGCCAGCCGGGGAACCTTTTACTTGCGTTCGGGCCTCCGGTCCGATAGGCGCCTGGCAGCATTGGGCCGGCTCTGCCGAAATGCCGGGTCAAGGGAACGGTTCAAGAGGATGAAATGCAGTTTCTGACGATATCCAAGCGTCTGACCGGGGAAGGTGCGGAAACCAATCTTACGGTGCTTGCCGAGGATGAGTTCGAACGCGGACGTGCGTTGTACCTGCAAGATTTTATTCGGCAGATATGGCACCGGGCGGATACGCCAGGCGCCTGTCTGCTGGTGGAGGCAGAATCCGAGCAGCAGGTGCGTGAGACTCTGAGTACTCTGCCGTTCTTCCAGGCCGGAATGCTCGAAATCCTGGTGATACCCCTGAAACCATACGCGGGGTTTGGCCCTCGCAGTCATAATTGGCGCATCGATACAGACCAAAATGGCGATCGACATTTGAAGTTGGGACATGAGTAGCGTCTGAAAGAGTACCTGAGCACAAGTGGATCCCGCCGATTGGTGTATAATCCATCCAATCGCCGGGCGTAGAATGAATCCACAGGAATTTGCAGATGACCTCTCTAAAAACAGGGTCGCCTCCAGCGGTGGAACGGGCGCTGACGATTCTGGAAGAACTGGCGCGTTCCAAGCGCGGCCTGCGCCTGCCCGAGGTCGCCCTCCGGTTGGGCTTTCCGAAGAGTTCCACCCATTCTCTACTGGTGGCGTTGGAACGTAGGGGCTACCTGCAAAAGAACGACAGGACGGGGCGCTACCTCTTCGGTTCGAAGATCCTCACGCTAGCCAATGCGGCCCTGTGCGGAATGACCCTGCGCGAGGTCGCACATCCGGTCCTGGTAGGCCTGATGCGCAGCACCGGGTTAGCCAGCAAGATGGCCATTCTTGACCGGAATCAAGCTCTGCTGATCGAGCAAGTTCATCCGCCGCATGTTTTGGCTCCCATGACCTGGCTGGGCAAACACCTGGACCTGCATTGTACGGCGCTCGGCAAGGCGTTGGCAGCCTCTCAATTGAGCGACCAATGGAATCGGCTGGCGACGGAACACAAGCTCGCGCGGCACAACGACGCCACGATCTGTTCGCCTGCACGGCTGGCCAAGGAGTTGGCCCTCACTCGGGAGCGCGGCTACGCTTTCGATAACGAGGAGTTTGACATTGGCATGCGCTGTCTGGCGGTTCCCGTATTCGGCGCCATGGATGAGCCTGTTGCCGCTATAGGTATCGCGGGAACCACTCTGGACATCAACGAGGGCAACCTGGAGTCTCTCGTGAAGTCTCTCAAAGCGGCGGCGACCAAGATCGGCGAGGCACTCGGGACGCTAGCCGAGACGACTGCGGCTAAGGACAGCGAATGCGCCCCGTGCCTGCTTGACGGGCAAGCGCCCTCTCAGACATCCGTCGCGGCAGCCGCCGGCCATGCTGTGGACCCCATATCGGTCAAGGGAAATTGACCATCACCGCCGGAGCTTCAGGGAATTCTTGATCCGTTCCACGCTGACTTGCGCCTCATTGGCGACTGTTGGATCGCCCAGGGCATCCTCCGCCACCCGGAGTGCCTGGTCGCAAGGATATGCCGGCAGGAGCGCAAGGACTGCCTTCTTCTCGGCGGGTTGTTTGGCCAGGGCCATCACTTCCGCCAGCAACCTTGCGCTCTCCGCAATGGGACGTTCGGACGGCGCCGCGATCAGCTTCAGGCAGCCCCGCAGCGATAGGACCTGCAGTGCGGGGTCCGCATTGGTTTTCGCAGCGGCGAGCAGATCCGGGAGCGGAGCAGGATCGGCCCAACCCGTCAGCGCCAGGATTGCTCCACGTACAATCTCGGGACTGGAATCCCTCAGACCGTCGCGCAGAAGCGGGAGTGCTTCGCGGCTGGAGACTTGTCCCATCGCGTCGATCAGCGCGAGGCGCGGCGCCAGCGCGGCAGTCGCCCGGTAAGCCGAGACTACCTGGTTCATCTCAGGTGGTGGCGATCGCTTCAGCGCCGCTGCCAGCGCTTGAGCGGCGTCTCTTGGATCGGTCGCTTCCGCCGTCTCGACCATCTCAATCAAGGCGGGGACCTGCGCTGAACCGGCCACGTTTCGCAAGGCTCGAAGCGCATTCCGCCGCACCTCGGGATCCGGTCCGCGCGCTGCCTGGATCAATGCATCCGCCGCGGCCATGTTGCCGCGCTCACCCGCCGCTAAGATCAATTCCGCTTTTGTCTTACCGGCTGAGGAGCCAATCGCGGCAACGATAGCGGAATCGATGCCCGGACCCGCCAGTCCGTACAAGCTCTGGCGCGCGGCCGTCTGCTCCATCGCCTGGCCGGAAGCCGCCGCTTCGGCCAGCAGTCCCACACTGTTCTCGTTGCCCAACTTGCCCAGCGCCGCCAGGGCAGCCGCCCGCACGATCACGCTGTCGCTCTTGGCCGCTTGCGTAACGACCGGCCTGGCGGTCGCGTCTCCGTGCTCGGCCAGCGCGGCCAGCAGGCGCACCTGGCCGGTCGAGGGAAGACTGCCAAATCGATCCATCAAAGCAACCGTGCTGTCCCGGCCGGGTATGCTGGTGACGAGCCGGATAGCTGCATTCTGCACTTGAGGGTCCTTGGCCCCAACCTCGGCCGACAGGGTCGGCAGCGCGTTCTTGCCTTCCACGCCGGCAAGCCCGATCAGCGCCGCAACGCGAATCATCGAGGGTGCCTGCTCCGCCAGCAGCCGCCGGTAAGCCGTCGACGCTTCGTTCCGATTGCCGCTCTGGGCTAGACGGCCGGCGCATTCGAGATACGCCTCCAGGACCGCCGGCTGCAAAGGTCCGGCAACCTTTTCCTTGACCGCACTCAACGCCTCCAGCGCCGGGCGGCTTCCAATGTCGCCAAGAGCGTGGATGGCGGCTTGCGCAATTCCCGCATCTGAGGACAAGAGGAGGGATCGCAAGACAGGGACTGCATTCGAGTCCCGGCGCTGTCCCAGCGAATTGACGATTCCAATTGCTGCGCTTCCTGAGGTTCCAGTCAACGCTTTCCGCAGCGCGTCGCTCGCCCTCGGGCCTGGGATTCGCGCGAGGGCATACCGCGCCATCTCCGCGGTTTCCGGGTGCATCAGCATGGCGCCCAGGACAGGCACCGACGCTTCAGTGGCAATCAGGCTCAACTGCTGGCATACGGCTTGTTTGCCGGCCACGGTTGCGTCCGACTGTAGGAACTGAAGCAGACGAGTCTCGATCTGTCTGGTCCGCGTGAGGGCGTCCATGGAATCCTGGACCAACATGGTGAATTGGAACAGCGGCTCCGGGCTTTGCCCATATTCATACTTGGCGATCTGGGCCAGTATTGTCTCCAGTCCGGACGCAGTATGCTTGGGTTGCGGCGGCTCTTGGGCCAGCCCGGTCGAAAAGAAAGCGCCCAACGCGATCACGCTCGCGATTCTGGTCATCATCTGAGCCTCCTGGTGCATGTCAGTCTTCGGCACGTCAATGCGAAACAGGGCTTGTCCTCAGACAGACCAGGGGCTGCGATGCGGGCGGGACAATCTCCGGTTGGCCTGTGGATCATCGGCGAATGCTTCCTTTACGGGATCCCAGCGTAGTTTCCGCCTGAGCCGGACGGCGATGTCGCCCATCTGGCAGATCATCTCGTCATGAGCTGCCGCCTCTATCGGAGAAATCGTCGGGCGCCCCGTCCGGATCGCCTCCAGGAAATTGCGCTCGTGGTCGTTGCTGTGGATGACGCGTTGGTCGTTCGGACCGATCACCGTGCGCACCAGCGAATCCGGCTGGGTCTTGATGCCTTCGCGGCTTACCCATATCCAGCCTTCCGCGCCAAGGAGGACGACCCCGTTGAGGCTGCCCTCGCCTCCCCAGTACTGCCGATAGCGCTCCTTTGCGGCAGCCCGGTTCATGAGATTGATCTTGACGCCGTTGGCGTACGTATACTCGATATCCCAGGTGCAGATGGTATCGCGAATGTCGTCTTCGTATATCGTGCCGGCGCCCTCCACGGTGACCGGTGTCGTGCCGTCGGAATTGTTGACCCACTGGGCGATGTCAATGTCGTGGACGCCCCACACGCCACCGATGCATCCCAGGCCATAGTCGTAAATGGCGAGCCAGTCGACCGAAACCCGCAAGTCACTGTAAGGGACCCAGGGAGACGGACCGAGCCACCTCTCCCAATCGAAACCCGGCGGGGGGGCCGTGGGCTTTTCGGGTCCCGAGGGCGGTTGGGGGCCGGAGCAGCCGATCACGACCTTCTGGAGCTGGCCGATTTTTCCATTGCGGACTAACTCGCAGGCGGTACGAAAGTAGGCGCTGGAGCGTTGCTGGGTGCCGAACTGGAAGACCACGCCGTAACGCTGGACCGCCTCGCGGATCGCTTTGCCATCTTCAACCGTGAGAGCCAGCGGCTTCTCGTAGTACATATGCTTGCCCAGGCGGGCCGCTTCGGCTCCGATAATCGGGGTCCAGCGCTCGCCGGTCGCGAGCATCAAAGCGTCGATATCCTTGCGCTCCAGCAGTTCACGATAGTCGTTATAGGTTGCGCAGGCGGTGTCGCCGTACTGCCGGTCCACCAGATTCTTGGCGCGTTTCCGAGCGGTTTCCTGCACATCGCAGATGGCGACCACGCGGGCCTCCTGACGCCCGGCGAAACTCCGGACATGGCCGCCACCCATCCGGCCGACTCCGATGCAGCCTATGGTGATGCGATCGCTCGGCGGTGTCGTGCCGTCGGCTCCGAGAGCGGAGGCTGGAATGATAGTTGGAAAGCCAAGGACGCTGGCAGCGCCCGTGACGGCTGTTTTCAGGAACTCACGCCTGGCCGGACCAGGCGTGCGATTGGTTACTTTCATTCGGGCGTACCTCCCCGGTTGCTAAGGATCATACAGCGGCGCGTAACTTGCAATCAAGCGCGCCAGAGAGTTTATTCGATTAGCGGGACGAATTCGCGGCGGTTTACTTCGATGGCCTGGTCAGCCAACCGTTCAGCTTCAGCCACTCCTCGAGGCGATCGAGGTAGTGATCGACGCCGCCGCCCTTTTTCAGGAAGCCGTGCTGCCCGCTTTGGAAGACGTGGAGCTCAGCCGGCACGCCGGCTTTGGTCCAGGCGGTAAAAAGTTCCAGCGACCCCTGGAAGCCGACCGTATGGTCATCGGCAGCTACGGCGATGAACAGCGGCGGGGCCCCTTCGGAAGGCGGATTGGAATTCAAGCCCGCGGCATAGATCGGGGCGGCGAAATCGGGTCTGCCATCGGCGGGGCCATTGACAGTCGACATGACAACCGCGCCGCCGGCCGAGTAACCGATGATCCCGATTCGATTGGAGAGCACACCGAATTCGGCGGCGCGCTGCCGGAGCAGACGGACCGCCTGCTGCCCATCCGCGGCCGCCAGTTGACGCACATTCTGGCCCGCCTGCGGCCCCGACTCTGTGTTCCTCCGGCCGGGCGCCGACGGGTCAACGTAGGTGGTCCGATATTTCAGGACAAATGCGTCGACGCCCATCTGGTTCAGCCGTTTGGCGACATCCACTCCTTCATACGACATCATTAGCGTGCGGAAACCGCCGCCAGGCGCGACGATCATGGCTGTCTCGACGGCTTTGGACTTATCGGCAGGGTAATACAGCAGCACCGGCCGAACGACGTTTTGTGCCTGCGGGTTATCCGGCGGACCAGCGGCTCTCTCTGGATAGTCCCAATTCTCCGAACCGGGAGCCACACCCGAATAAAGCGGGATTTCCCGAGCGGGCGGAGCCAGTTGAGCCAAGGCAGGGACGGCCAACGCCGCCGGAATCACGATCGCGAATATGGCATGCGCGGTGTTCGCGCAGTTCGTGAGAAGATTCGAACCAAGCATTGAGAACCTTTCTGCGACGCAGCGTCGCCATCACTGTCACATTATCGGCCACTCGAACGACATCCAGGAAGCGCTTGATGCCGGATGCCAGCAGGGTGTGCTGCGCCTGCTCGCCTTCGCCCTCCCCAGCTTGAGAAACGCGATGGCGCGAACCTGGCCATCGGGCGCGCCCGTGGCCAGCCACATCATGCGATCCACCAGCACGCGCTCCCCGGCGCGGCGGATCTCGGCCTCGTAGGGCGAGGCCACCGGCGCATCGAGGGGTGCGCGGGAACAATGCGCGGTAGAGCGGGAAAACGTCCATTTTTCTGCATGCCCGCGGTGCGCTGTTCGATGGTTGGCGGAGGGCCGCCGGCTTGGGCGCCGCCGCCGCGTCCTCCGGCTTGCTGCGCGAAGAGGGGCGAGCAGAGGAAAGCGTCGCGAATCGAATGGGAGCTCGTGGCATAGGGTCCATTCTATAGCGGGCGGGCGGTCCACTGGCGGCGGCTCCGGGCGGGTGCAGAGGAGACGTGCTTGGGGGTGTGTGTGTGTATTTTTTTCGTGCCAGATAAGGTCCTTTATTTCTGCCGGTTGCAGGAGATGGGCAAAATCGGGTGGACGCATGGGGAGGGTATTTTTCGGGCCATGCGTCACCCTGGGTTCGGCGGGTTGTGACGCAGATTGGGGGTGTCTTTACGATCGGCGTCACAAACTGGCTCGGCGGCGTGCGGGTGCGCATTTCTGCTCCTAATTTGATTGGAGCATGGGGCGTCAGGGGATTCGGAGGCGAATTTGGTAGGTGTGTTGTAAGTTACTGATTTGTTTGCGGTGGGGGTGTTTGAAAAAAGGGCGGAAGGGCTGTGACTCGGGAAATCGGGCCGCACGGTTTCGGCTTACGAATTCTCAGACATTGCGGGCCAAAATCTGATGCCGGGGTTTCCGGGGCAGATGGGACTACGAGGGAGTTTGACCTGGGGAGACCGGTGCGTGGAGATGAGGGAGAATATAAAGTAGGATCGCGGTATGGACAAGTCCACAATCATCGCCAAACTGCGGGAACACGAGGGCGAGTTGAAAGCCGCCGGCATCGAGCATCTGTCCCTGCATGGCTCCTACGCGCGCGGGACGGCTGTCCCCGAAGTGTCGGATGTGGATGTCATAGCCGAGTTCGCCCCCGGACGGCGTCTGTCGCTTCTGGACATGGTCGCCATTGAAAACCGCCTCGCTGACATGCTCGGTGTCCGCGTGGATCTTTCCCCGGCAAAAGGGCTGAAGGGGCCGGTTGCCGCCAAAGCTTTCCGCGAGGCCGTCCTTGCCTTTTAGGGAGCCGACACTTTCCCTGCGAGATATCCTCGACGGCATCGACATGATCGTCCAGTTCGTGTCCGGCTTGGATCTGGAGGCGTTCCGGGAGGACCCGAAGACCGTTGCCGCGGTCGAGCGCAAGCTTCTGATCATCAGCGAGGCGGCGATGCGGCTTGGCGAGGATGCGGAGCGTTTATGCCCCGGCTTGCCTTGGCACAACATCCGCGGTATCGGCAACTGGCTCCGGCATCGCTACGACAGGGTGGATGTCGAAACGGTATGGAACACGGTCATGGACGACCTTCCGCCGCTCAGGTCTGGCGTTTTGAGCGCGCTGACGCCGCCTCAGGCGAACCCCAAGGGTCCAGGGCCGGGCTGACTTGGCTCCCGGCGAGCCCGGTCTTTTCTCGATCAACTCGACTACGAGCCGTAGCAGGTCAAACGAGTCCGGGCTACATCGTCGGGCGAGAAGCTCACGATCAGCTTGGAACTGAGTTGAATCACGACCCGCCCAGCCTGGCGATCGTAATGCGCTCCAACTACTCGTGGAACACTTCCTTCCAGATCCTTAGCGCGCTGGTTTGCCAATTCGAAATCGTCGCGCAATGCCATGAATTCGCTCCCAGGCCCGACACAGCTCTGCCAGGTGATCCATCGAGACGGCCACCATGTGCCCGATCTCCCGCCGGGAGAATCCATAATTCTCCCGGAGTTCTGCCGACCCGGCAGGACAGGTCAGATCGAATACTGCTCCCTGCCTCTGCCAACCCGCAGTCCATCAAACCTTAGAACCGTCGGCGGTACCCCGAAACAGCGGCCGGCGGAAAAAAATTAGTTGGCAGGCGAAAGCGCCTGCCCCACCACTAATAGGCGGGTGCGAAGGCCAGGAGCACGTTGCCGGGAACGCCGTTCTGGAATCCGATATAGCCGGATGTCACGTAGAGCACTCCGTCCACCACCACCGGACCGGCGGAGCCCATCGATCCGCCCCTGGCCTTGACGCCGTTGACGGTGGGGAAATCCTGGGCCGTGTTGAACTCCCAAATGAGTCGCCCCGTGGTGGTGGAAAGCGCCCGCAGCATACCGTCCAGGCCACCTGAAAACACCACGCCGGGGATCAGGGTGACAGCCGCCGTCTGGCCGCGGTGCCGCGCCATCACGGGGTCGCCGGCCGGAGGCTCCATGGGAGTGAACCACTTCTCCACGCCGTCCGACAACTGCAGCGCCACCATGCCTCCGCTATGGAGCGGGAAATACGCCGTCTGGCTGTCCACCGCGCCGCCAAAAACGATTTCGCCGCCGCCGCCCATCATTCTACGGGCAACCTCGTTCTGCCACAGGACCGCGCCTTTGCGATCGGGGTCGAGCGCATGAACCACGCCCGACTTCTGCCCGCTGATCAGAACGTCCCGGCCATCCGGCATCTTCGCCAAGATCGGCGATACCGAGTAGTCGAAGTCAGGGTGCGCCTCATCCGGGCATTCGTCTTTCACGACCGCCGGCTGATTGGAATTCGCAGCCTGGGGCGGCGTGGGAACCGGCGATGGCCGCTCCGAGCGGGACGCCGGGCAGCCGCCGTGCCACACATCATTCTGGGGGCCCTGGAAGGACCACAAAAGCTTGCCGGTATCCATGTCGAGCGCCAGGATGGCGTCGGTGGTCTTGACCGCCGGCAGGGTGAAACCGTTGCCGGTCCCAAAGTAAAGCGCGCGCCTCTTGGGGTCGATGGTCGGCGAATTCCAGACGCTCCCGCCGGATGGCCCATAGAACTCCTTACTGGCCGGCGTCTTTTTTCGGAGCGTGGCTTCCTCTTGAATCGCGTATGTCTTCCAGATCTGCTTTCCCGTCTCGGCATTCAGCGCCACCAGCGCACCCCGGCTGGTGCAGCACGGATAATTCGGGGCTCCAGCCTCAACTTCCTCGAGGGCCGCCACCGGCACATAGAGCCGGCCCTCATAGAGCTTGGGAGCGGCGGTGATGCGGGCCAGGGGGTGTGGATCGCTGGCCACCTTCCACAGCAGTTCGCCGTTCGACGCTTCCACCGCGTACATATTGCCATGCACATCACCGAAAACCGCGGCCATCTTCGTGGATCCCGGTTTCACGGGACCCACCGTGATCGCGCTGCGAACCCCGGATTGCGCCTGGAACGACCAGTTCACGCAGCCGCTTTCCGCATCGAGCGAGTAGACATAGCCGGAGTCGGAGGCGAAGAACACCTTGCCATCGACGATCGCCGGCTGCTGGTACATGGAGGTGGCGCCAGGCACGCCGAACGCCCACTTGGGCCGTAACCGTGAGACCTGGCCCGCGGAGAGACCGGCCGCTTTGCCCGGCTGAAAACGGGTGTTCGACATATCCACGCCCCACCCGTTCCACGAGGGAACGGTGGCCGATTCCCGCACTGGTGTGGGGCTGGCGCAGCGGTTCGGCATGGCTGCCGCGTCGGCGCGCTGGCCTGTACCCAGGCGGCGGCCAGCGACGAATTCCGCGAGGTAGCGCTTGTCCTGGTCGCCGAGGTCCTTGGCATATTCCTTCATCGGACCGGTGGTAATCGCCTCGTAGATTTTCTCCGGCGCCATGCGTTTGAGCGCAGCGGGATCCGGAGCGCGTTCCACTTTGGCGTTCCCATGACAGGTCCGGCAGAATTCGCCGAATTGCCGCGAACCCGCTCCTTCCGAGACGCGCGGAGGCTGCTGCGGGGGCGGACTTTGCTGTGCGGCCGGCGCCTGTGCCAGCGCCGGCAGCGTGGCCAACATCATCGCGGCCGCGGCCATCATCAACGATCCAAGAAACGTCTTCATGGTGATCTCTCTGTTGCCCGACTGAGTGCGTGAGAGCGGTTTGACTCCACCCAGAATCCAACTCCCGGCTCTCATCCCACCCGCTTGTATCATGCGCCGGAAGGAGGTGTCAACGGTCATTGCCCCCGGGGGTCAGCAGGCTGGACAGATTCTGCTTACAATCTTTTTCAATCGTCCAGACGGTGTTGGCGCCCCGGCATTTCGCGGCGGCTCCGGCTTCGGTGGTGGATGTCGCTGGTAAGGGAACCGCGCCCACACAGCGGCGGTGTATACTGGCCAACCATGAAGAGATTTGCGCTGTTCTTGCTGTTCGTTCCGGCCGCTCCTGGCCAGACGTCTGCCCTGGAAGACCTGATTGCCACGGCCCGGCTGGGTCCGGCCGCACCTGGATTGAAGGATCGCATCACCGGTACGTTGTCGCCGCGGGGCGGCACAGGGGTCTGGGGGCAGGACTATCTTTTCGTGGCGGATTCGCCCGCGCTGGTCACGATCTCGGTGGACCAACAACCGGCCATTCCCATGGCGCCCATCGAAGGCACTACTTTGTGGATGCTGCTCACCAAGATGCGGACAGGAGTCACCCACTCCTATCAGTATTACTCCGCGGGGAAGCCACTCGGGGCCCGGGGCGACGCCGTGGGATACAATCCCGATTCTTATTCCAAGCCCGGCGTGCCCCGCGGCAAGGTTAGCGAGAAGCGGACCATCGTCAGCCGGATCTACGGCGGCATGAAAGCCGACTACTGGGTGTACGCGTCTCCCGGGGTGGATCCGGCGGTTCCCGCGGCGCTCATGGTGTGGCAGGACGGCCAGGGGCTGATTGGGGAGTTCTCGCAGAAGCGGCTCTTCACGGTCACTGAAAACCTGATTTACCAGAAGCTCCTGCCGCCGATGGTGCACGTGATGATCGCGCCGGGCCAATCGCCCGAGGGGCGTGCGATGCGCTCGATTGAGTACGACACGGTGAGCGACAGCTACCCGCGCTTTCTGATGGAGGAGGTGCTGCCCGAGGTGGAGAAGACGTACAAGCTGCGGCAGGACGGATACAGCCGCGCCATTGCCGGCGAATCCTCGGGCGGGATTTGCGCCTTCAACGTGGCGTGGCTGATGCCCGACCAGTTCAGCCGCGTGCTTTCGGGGGTGGGCAGCTTCACGTCCATTCAATGGCGGCCGCAGGAGAAACTGGAAGGCGGGAATGTCTATCCTTTTAAAGTGCGTAAAGAGCCGAAGCGCAATATCCGGGTGTGGATGAGCGACGGCTCCGACGACTTGGAGAACGAGCACGGCTCCTGGCCCATGCAGAACATCCAGATGGCGAATTCGCTCAAGCGGCAGGAGTACGATTTCCACTTCCGCTTCGGGACGGCCGCACACGGTGGCGCGCAGGCGTCGCTCGACTTGCCCGAATCGCTGGCGTGGCTATGGCGCGAATACGATCCGGCGAGGACGAGCCAGGAGTTTCATATGGACCCCGCGGAAAAAGAGAAGCCTTTTTTCCGCGTGAGCATTACCAACCGGGACGCGTGGTAAAAAGGTAGACCGAACGCCGGGCGTTCGATCAGTGACGTTAGTATGGCTGTGGCGCCACTTCCAATATTCACGCTGGTCGTGGTAATCCGAATAGTACGGTCGTAGACCCGAAAACCGACTCCGGCCGACCCGGTCCAGGTCTGGTTATTGTGACCGCGGTAGTGAGAATTGCGCGGAGCGCTTACAATAGACCTCTGAGGTGAGCAGTATGAATTCAATTGGAAAGTGGATTATCCTGGGAATCGTTACCGTGGGCGCGCTCTTCGCCCAGAACGCCGGCATTAAGCGCACTATCGTCAAGACCCAGGACGTCTCGGGAGGACACCAGGCGGTAATCGCGAGCGTCACGATTGAGCCAGGGGCTTCCTCCGGCCGGCACACCCATCCCGGTGAAGAGATCAGCTATGTCATCGAAGGCGAGGGGGAAATCCTGATCGATGGCCAGCCGCCGCTCAAAATAAAGGCCGGCGATGGTTTCGTGGTTCCAGCCGGGGCCGTCCACGATGCCCACAACACCGGCACAGTACCCCTTAAACTGGCTGCCGTTTACTACATCGAAAAGGGCAAGCCGGTCGCCACGCCCGCAAAGTAAACCGCAACCAGGCCGGCCGCCTGCCTTCGTCCGGTCCCCCGCCGGTTGGTATATCCTTTTAGGCAATCGGCAGCAGAGGTAGAACGTGAAACATTCAAGTCGCGGAGATGTTCATAGATGCGTTGCGCGGCTCCGGCGCACGGTGGCCGGAGCTGCATGGTTGTGGCTGCTGGGCGGCCCGATCCTCGTTCCGGGACAGCAGCTCGGCGCACAGGCTCAGACCAAACCGCCCGCTGCCCCCAAACCCCATACCACATGGCGCGACTACGGCGGCGGGGAGGATGCCTCGCAATACTCCGCGCTCACGCAGATCAACCGCTCCAACGTCAGCAAGCTGCAGGTTGCGTGGACCTACCCAACCGGAGACGGCGCCAGGTATCTCTTCAATCCGGTTGTCGTCGACGGCGTGATGTATGTTCTCGCAAAGAACAACTCGATCGTCGCGCTCGAGGCCGCCACGGGCAAGGAAATCTGGGCTCACGAGAACCCCCGCGGCCGCATCACCACGCGCGGCATCAATTACTGGGAAAGCAATGACCGGTCGGATCGGCGCCTGCTGTTCTCGAACAACAACTTCCTGCAGGCGATTGACGCCAAGACCGGCCAGTCCATTACGTCATTTGGCGCGAACGGCAAGGTCGATCTCAGGGAAGGCCTCGGCCGCGATCCCTCCACAATCTCCGCCCAATCCGGGACGCCAGGGCGCATATTCGAGAACCTCATCATTCTCGGCTCAGCGACCAACCAGGAGTATGACTCGGCCCCCGGCGACATTCGCGCCTACAATGTGCAAACCGGCCAGATGGCCTGGATCTTCCACACCATTCCGCACGCCGGCGAGTTGGGCTACGACACATGGCCGAAGGATGCCTGGATGACGGTGGGCGGCGCCAATGCCTGGGGCGAGTTGTCGGTGGACGAGAAGCGCGCCATTGTTTACGTGCCCACGGGGAGTGCGAAATACAATTTCTACGGCGCGAACCGCATCGGCGCCAACCTTTTCGGCGACTGCCTGCTCGCGCTGGACGCGCGTACCGGCAAGCGGATCTGGCACTTCCAGATGGTGCACCACGACATCTGGGACTATGACAACGCGACGGCGCCGAAGCTACTCACGGTGCGGCACAACGGCAGGACGGTTGACGTAGTGGCCCAGGCCGGCAAGACGGGTTTCCTGTATGTCTTCGACCGCGCGACGGGCGAACCGCTCTGGCCGATCGAAGAGCGGAAAGTACCCGCCTCCGACATGCCCGGAGAACAGGTCTGGCCAACGCAGCCATTCCCCACGGCGCCACCGCCCTTCGCGCGCCAGTCGTTCACCGAGAAGGATCTGAACCCCTTCATCGACGATCCGGCGGAGCTCGCGCGCTTCAAGGACGAAATTCAGAGCGCCCGCAACGAAGGCCTCTTCACGCCACCGGGCCTGCGCAACACGGTCGAGATGCCGGGCAACAATGGCGGCTCGAATTTCGGCGGCGCCGCCATCGATCCGGAACATGGCACGATGTTCATCGTCTCGAAAGACTTCCCGGCCATGCTGAAACTCTCGCTCTCGGTCGGGCGGGGCGGCAGAGGCGGAGGCAGAGGCAGAGGCGGCGCTGCCGCCGATGACGAACAGGATGTGCCGCCGCCAGCGGCTGAACCACAGCAGGCGCCCGCCGACCTCACCAAAGCCCGCTACCGGAGCCCCTTTGGCTTCATGATCACCAGCAGCGGCCTCTCCGCCATAGCCCCACCGTGGACAACCTTCACGGCCTACGATCTGAACACCGGCAAGATCAAGTGGCAGGTTCCGCTGGGCGAGGTTCCGCAACTCGCCGCGAAAGGATTCACGAATACCGGCTCGCATTTTCCGAAGGTCGGACCCGTGGCCACCGCTGGTGGACTCATCTTCACCGGCACCCGAGACAAGGAAGTCCGTGCGCTCGACATCGACACTGGAAAGGCGCTTTGGTCGTTTGAGGCGAAGGCGGGGCTGGAAGGAATTCCCGCCGTCTTTGAGGTCAATGGTAAGGAGTACGTGGTGTTCTGCGCGTCCGCTATCTCGACCACGCATACCCACGCCATCCCCGGCCATCCGGTCGATAGCAGCAAAGTGGATGGCGCTTATGTTGCCTTCGCCCTGCCTTAGCATCGCGCATAGAATAGTGCTCCAGAGAGGGAACATGCCGATGAAGAATGCACGCGAAGCGAGAACCTTGCCGATTGCCGCCATCATAGCGAGCGTCGCAGTCGTCTCCGCGGCGCCGATTGATGTCACCGTCCATGAGGGCACCTCTATGTCGGTTGCCGTCTCGCCCGACGGCCAAACGCTCGCAATGGACCTGCAAGGCAGCATCTGGACTCTTTCGTCAACCGGCGGGGCTGCCGGACGCATCACCGATCTTTTCAATGATGCGCGCCAGCCCGCTTGGTCGCCCGATGGCAAGTGGATCGCGTTCATGAGTTATCGCGATGGCGGTTACGGCATCTGGGCGGTGGCGCCGGATGGAAGTCACCCGCACAAGCTCACCTGGGGTGCGTTCGACGACCGCGAGCCGGCATGGTCCCACGATGGAACACGCCTCGCCTTCTCCTCCGATCGCGGAAACGCGCTCGGCGGCAGCTACAACATCTGGGTGCTCGACTTGCGAACCGGCGAGCTTCGGCAACTGACCCGAAACCCGGCGGAAAACAGAATGCCCAGTTGGTCGCCCGACGACACCGAGATTGCTTTCTCATCCACGCGCGAGAATGGCCGGTCTGTCTGGGCGGCAAGAGTCGCCGACGGCGTCGAACGAAAAGTATTCGCCGCGGCCGGCGCCATCGACTCGCCGTCCTGGGGGCCTGGCGGCAACATCGTGTATCACGCGACTGCCGGTGGCGCAAGCCAACTGGCGATGGACGGCACGCCGCTCACTGCCGGCGAGAACGCCTTCCCGTTTCGCGCTTCCTGGGCATCGCCGGCCGAATTCTATTACGTCTCGGACGGCAGGATTCGAAAACGTGCCCTGAATGGAGGAGACCCCCGCACCGTCGAGTTCAGCGCGACTCTCCAGGTCACTCCCGCCCAATACACTCGCCGCAAGCGCGATTTCGACTCCACGACACCCCGCCCGGCGCTCGGCATCGTACACCCGGTCCTTTCGCCGGATGGCGCAAAGGTGGCATTTGCGGCCCTCGGCGACATCTATGTCATGAATATCGGCGGCAAGCCCGAAAACATCACAAAGGACAAGTATTTCGATATGGACCCGGCATGGTCGCCCAAGGGACGCCAACTGGTCTATTCTTCCGACAAGGGCGGAGGCCTGCTCCAGTTGTGGATTCGCGACATGACCACTGGCCGAGACCGCCAGCTCACCAGACTTACGACGCAGCCACTTGGCGCAACGTGGTCGCCGGATGGCAAACGCATCGCGTTCTTCGACGTGAACGCGATGTGGGGCGAAGCTACTCTATCGGTTGTTGACGTGGCAACCGGCAAAGTCGCGAAGATTCACGACGCGCTGTTCGGCCCCGGAACACCCACCTGGTCGCCCGATGGGAAGCGTGTCGCGATAGCGATGCTTGCGCCGTACTCGAAGAGCTTCCGCGAAGGCGCCAATCAGGTCCTTACCGTTCGAACGGAAGGCTCCGCGGAGGAAGGAAGCTCGTCTGAAAACCGCGACCAGTGGTTCGTGCCTCTGCCCAACCTCTCGATCGATTCGCGCACGGGGAGCGGCCCGGTCTGGTCCCCGGACGGCACAAGGATGGCGGCGATTTATGAAGGAGTGCTGGCGGTCTGGCCGGTGTCCATCGCGGGCGAACCACTGGGCCCGCCGCGGCGTATTACTACCGAAATGGCGCACTCGCCCAGTTGGTCCGGCGATTCCCGCCACATCCTCTATCAATCCATGGATAGGCTGAAAATCATGGACATCGAAACCGGCGAGACCCGTACGATCCCGCTGGATCTGAAATACACGCCTGCCATTCCAGCGACCCGCATCGTCGTTCATGCCGGGCGCCTTGTGGATGGCAAGAGCCAGACCGCGCGTTCGAATGTGGACATCGTGATCCAGGGCAACCGCATCCGGAGCGTGACGCCTCACGGCACCGCCAACCATCCTGGCGCGAAGTTGGTCGACGCGTCCAATTTCACCGTCATGCCGGGGCTTATCGAATACCACTCGCATCTGCAGAGCGATTACGGTGGGGCGGAGCACCGGGCCTGGCTGGCGTTTGGCGTCACGTCGGTCAGGAGTCCCGGGGGCGCGCCTTACGAAGCGGCGGAAGACCGCGAGGCCAATGAAGCCGGTGTCCGCCCGGGCCCCCGCATATTCGCCACTGGCTATTTGATGGAATGGCGGAGGCTGTACTACAAAATGGGCGTTGCCGTTTCGAGCGCCGCGCACTTCGAGATGGAGCTCGATCGCGCCAAAGTGCTGCAGCACGATCTGGTCAAGAGCTACGTCCGTCTGCCGGATCTCCAACAGAAGCGCGCCGTCGAATTCGCGCACGGCATCGGCATACCGGTGGCTTCGCACGAGATCTATCCTGCCGCCTTCGTTGGTGTGGACAGCGTCGAGCATACCGGCGCCACCAGCCGCCGCGGTTATTCGCCGAAGATCGCTACGCTGCAGCGCAGCTATGAAGACGTGATTCAGCTCCTGGGCAAGTCCCGCAGCTTTTTCTGTCCGATGATAATAGGCCCTGGCACGCAGAAACTCCTGGCCGACGATCCCGCTCTGCGAACCGACCCGCGTTTTAGTCTTTACCCCGAATGGGTTCGCGCCCAGTTGCAGAGCCCCGGTGGCCGCGGCGGTCGTGGTGGACGTAGCGGCGGCGGAGTCGGCAATCTGCCGGCAACGGGCGGCAGTGGCCAGATGGTGATGGACGCCATGAAGGCTGGCGCGCGCATTGTAGCTGGCACCGATACGCCCAACGCCTTCAACCTGCACGGCGAGCTCATGTCTTACGTCATCGCCGGGATGACTCCTTTCGAAGCGCTTAAAGCGGCAACGGTGAATCCGGCCGAGGCGCTGGGGCTGGACGCCGGAACCATAGAGCCCGGCAAACTCGCCGACCTGGTGATCGTCGACGGC
>Ga0209517_10002115_pt1 | contig 28677 bp, 20 predicted proteins | sample PeaSoiMetSII2010_FD_187695 | JGI IMG/M metagenome (GOLD analysis project Ga0209517, IMG submission 187695) | Peat soil microbial communities from Weissenstadt, Germany - SII-2010 (SPAdes) (version 2) | ecosystem: Environmental > Terrestrial > Soil > Wetlands > Peat | place: Germany...
CGAGGGTGAAAAGGGGGTGGGTCTGCACTACAGAGCTTTTTCACAGCGCCGCCAGCAGATTCCCCAACAAATCGAGGGTTGGCCGGATCAAAAATAATTTTTCAGCGGTCGAATCCGCGAAGTCGGGCTAGGAGAGCCCGCTCCTGGTTGGGCCGGTAAAATCTCGCACAAGTTTATCTTCCTGCGCGATTTGGCGCATCGGGCCGGGATGGACTACCTGACCGAGGTGCCCCACGAGCTGCAGCGCACGATACCCGATTCCTTGGATTCTTACGCGTCACGGGCGGACACGGTAACCAGCGTGCTGGACGAAATCCTGCATAAGCAACGGCCGTTTCCCACCATTTTGCGCTAAACAATCGCGGGATAACGGTCATCCGAAGTTCACTCCGAGGCGGCGGCTTCCTCCTGCTGCTCGCTGATAACAGGGGCGATGGCTTGGAGCTTGTCGCCTTCCGCAAGGTCGATGACCTTGACGCCTTGAGTGTTGCGGCCAGCTTCACGAATGTCCTTGACAAAGGTGCGCACCATTTGGCCGCCGGCGGTGATGATCATGATTTCATCGGTTTCGCGCACCGGGAGGGCGCCGACCACCGGGCCCGTGCGCTCGTTGGTCTTCATGGTGATAATGCCTTTGCCGCCTCGAGATTGCAGGCGATAGACCGGTTCGACCGTCCCGTCGGGCAGGCTCATGTCAAAGGGGGTGCGCTTGCCAATGCCGTTTTCGCCCACGACCAGCAAGGTGCCGTCCTTGACGACGACCGCCAAGGCGACCACGGCATCGTTTTGTTCGAGGCTGATGCCCCGCACACCGGCGGCGGGCCGGCCCATGGGCCGTACGTCCTCTTCGGAAAAGCGGATGCTCATGCCCTCCCGGGTGATGAGCACGACCTGGTCCTGGCCGGAGGTTAACTTGGCCTCGATGAGAACGTCGCCCGGCTCAATGCCGATCGCAATGATGCCGCCTTTGCGCACGTTGGCGAAGTCTTCGAGCGGAGTCTTTTTGACCGTGCCCTGGCGCGTGGCAAAGAACAGGAAGCCGGGCTGCTGCCAGGTGGTGTCTTCTTTGTTGGGGCCGGTTTTGGCCTCCACTCGAATCAAGGCGGTAATGGCTTCACTTTGCTTCAATTCGAGGAGATTGGCGATGCTGCGGCCCTTCGCGGCGCGGCCCATATCCGGAATTTCGTGGACGCGCTCGACATAGACGCGGCCGAAGGTGGTAAAGAACATGAGGTAATCATGCGTGCTGGCGGTGAACAAATGCTCGATAAAGTCTTTGTCCTCCTCCGCCGCACCTTCGCGGGTTGCCATGCCGATGACGCCCTTGCCGCCGCGGCGCTGGGCCCGGTAGGAGCTGACATTGGTGCGCTTGATTAGGCCATTGTGAGTGAGCGTGATGATGACTCCTTCGTTGGCAATCAGATCTTCAATGGCGATTTCGCCCTCGTCGGGGACCAGTTCGGTCAAGCGGGGGGTCGCATACTTTTCTTTGATCGCCTGCAACTCGGCTTTAATGATGGCCAGCACCCGGGTTTCCTTAGCCAGAATGTCCAGCAAATCTTTGATGCGGGTCAGCAAGTCATGGTATTCAGCGCGAACCTTTTCGAATTCGAGACCGGTCAATTGGTAAAGGCGCATTTCGAGAATGGCGTTCGCTTGCGCTTCGCTGAAGGAATAGCGGCCGCTGGTCAGGCGCGCCTCGCTACGGATGAAAATGCCCAGCTTTTCGACTTGCGCCCGGGTGAAATCGAAGGCGAGCAGTTTGATCTTGGCTTCTTCGCGGTTGGCCGAATTCCGGATGATGCGAATGAACTCATCGAGGTTGGACAAGGCAATGAGCAACCCCTCGAGGGTTTCCGCGCGCTCTTCGGCCTTGCGCAACTCGAACTTGGTGCGGCGAACCACGACTTCGCGGCGGTGCTCGATGTAACAATTGATGAGCTCCTTAAGCCCGAGCGTCTTGGGCCGGCCATGGTCGATGGCCAAGGCATTCACGGCGAAGCTCGTCTCCAGTTGCGTGTGCTGGTAGAGGTTGTTGATGACGACTTTGGGAATGGCATCGCGGCGGATTTCGATCACCACGCGCGTGTTCTCATCCGATTCGTCCCGCACCGCCGTGATGTCCGTAATAATTTTCTCGTTCACCAGCTCGGCGATGCGCTCGACCAGCACCGCCCGGTTCACATTGTAAGGGACTTCGGTGATGATGATCTGCTCGCGGCCGCCCTTGACCTCCTCGAGACCGACCCTGCCGCGCACTTTGACACTGCCCCGGCCGCTGGTGAAATAATCGCGGATGCCTTCCATCCCACAGAGCATGCAGCCGGTGGGGAAATCCGGCCCCTTGATGAGCTTCATCAAGTCCTTGAGCGTGAGGTTGGGATTGTCGATTTGCGCGCAAATGCCGTCGATGACTTCGCCCAGGTTGTGAGGAGCCATGTTGGTGGCCATGCCGACGGCGATGCCGGTGCCGCCGTTGACGAGCAAGTTTGGAAACGCAGCCGGGAAGACAGTGGGTTCGGTCCGGGTTTCGTCATAGTTGGGCACGAAATCAACCGTGTCCTTCTCCATGTCTTCCATGATGACCGCACCGAGCGGGGCCAGGCGCGCTTCGGTGTACCGCATGGACGCCGGGGGGTCGCCTTCGACGGAACCGAAATTGCCTTGGCCGTCCACGAGGCGCTCGCGCATCGCCCACGGCTGCGCCATGTGGACCAGCGTCGGGTAAATCGCCTGGTCGCCATGCGGATGGTAATTTCCCATGGTCTCGCCGACGATCTTGGCGCATTTGAGGTGTTTGCGATTGGGCATCACGCCCAAGTCGTTCATGGCATAGAGGATGCGGCGCTGGGAAGGTTTCAGGCCGTCGCGCACATCGGGCAGCGCCCGCGAGATGATGACCGACATCGAGTAATCGAGGAACGAATTCTTGATCTCGTCGGCCACGTTGATTTTCGTGACCTTTTCGTTGGCGGCGTAAGCCGGCTCGGAGGCTTTGGCTCGCCCCTCGGGCGGTGTCGCATCGGGCGGGTTTTCGTTTGGACTGGTTTCGTCAGGCATGGTGGATGTTCAGTACTGATCTGCTCATTGCTTCGCGCCGCTCTGTCCTGGCTTTGGCTCAGGTGTCTCGTTGAGCGCAAGCGCATCGGGATTCTTGGCTTCCAGTTCCGCAATCTTGCGATTAACGCGTTCGAGATCTTCGCGGAACCGTTGTTCGTACGGGGCCGTTTCGTGCGGTCGGAGGGATTTGGGCTGGCCATCTTCCTCAACGACAAAGTCCGTCCCGAACCGCCTCGCACGATGAATCGCTTCGATGGCGGCTTTGGCCAGCGCCCTCTCCACCTGGTAATCCTCGAGATCAAGGAAGGACTCGTCCCAATCCTGGATCTTGGTGTCCAGTTGGATTTTCATAGTTCCATCTCCGCTCCCCGGAGAACCTGCGCAAACCGCGCAGGATCGCGCAACACAAGCCTGGCGTCTTTTTCGACAGCAAGCAAGCGTGGTCCGGGAAGCTCATTTTGAAAGAGCTTCCAGGTCGTCATCAAGGGCCGGTAAATGGTGAAGAAATTTTGGATTGTCTTGTAGAAGCGGCGTCGGGAGACTTCTTCGGCAATACTATGGCCGCCTTCGCCAACACGTTGCCGAATTCTTCGGATAGTCGTTTCCTCGTTCCGGACCCAAAGAAAATATGCCTTTAAAGCGAATCCTGCGTCTCGGGCTTGGCGCAGCCAAGCAACGGCGGTCTTGCCACTCATGGTGGTTTCCCAGGTGAATCCCACCCGTTGGCCGATGAGCTCTCGTATTCGCCTTAAGGCGATCTTGCCGGCCTCGATGGCGACTGAGTCTGGATCGTACGGCGATAAACCGCGCGCTATTAAATCTACATTCACAAATTCCAACTGCCTGGCTTCCTCGGGCAAGTACCTGTCGGCGAAGGTTGTTTTACCGACACCATTCGGGCCAGCGATGACGTAAATCGTGGGCATTGTCTTGCACAGCCCCTAAACATCCAAATTCCTCACGTTCAGCGCGTTATCCTCAATGAACTGACGGCGGGGTTCGACTTCCTCGCCCATGAGCCGGGTGAACATTTCTTCGGCCTCGACGGCGTCGGTTACGTCCACGCGCAGGAGCTTGCGGCGGGCGGGGTTCATGGTGGTCTCGAAAAGCTCCTTGGGGTTCATTTCACCCAGGCCTTTGAAGCGTTTGATTGCCAAGCCGCGCCGGCCCACCTCTTTGACAGACGCCAAAATCTCGGGAATCGAGAAGAGCGGCTTAATCTGCTGCCGATCGCCTTCCCCTTCGACGAGTTCGAAAAGCGGCTTGTCCTGCGCGGAGTAGTGCTCGACCTTGAGTCCTTTGCGCTCGAGCTTCTCCAGCAGATCCTTGATCGCATGGCTCTCGTAAAGTTCCTCATGGTTGGCGCGGCGGACAGAGCCGTTTCCAGCTTTGGTGCGCTCAACCAGGTTCGTGTCGCTTTCTTCCTCGCCGGAGAGTCCGAGGTTAAGGTCGGGGTTCTCCGTCCCGAAGCGGGCGAGCTCTTCGCTGTCCTGGAAGTAAAGAACGCTTTCCTCGTTGCCCTCGCGAATCTTGACGAGGTGTTGGGGCAGGTCCTGGGTCTGGCTATTGCGGTGATCGAGATAGATGGCGAAATCCCCGCCTTTGCGGCGCAAGCCATGGGCGAATTTATCCAGGGCCTCGAGCAGTTCCAGAATCTCATTCAGTTGTTTAAGTGACAGCTCCTTCTGGTCCTGCAAGTTGCGCAAGCGCACTTCCTCCGTGCCCAGTTGGATGAGAATCCGGTTCAACTGCGCGTCGTCATCGACGTATTCGACACGCTTCTTGCGGGCAATCTGGTAGAGCGGCGGCTGCGCGATATAGACGAAACCGCGTTTGACCAGCTCGGGCATCTGCCGGAAGAAAAAAGTCAGCAAGAGCGTCCGGATGTGCGAGCCGTCCACGTCGGCATCAGTCATGACGATTATTTTGTGATAGCGCAGTTTCTCAAGGTTGAAGGCGCCTTCGCCGTCGCCATCGCCGATGCCGGTGCCGACGGCGGTAATCATCGTGCGGATTTCGTTGTTTTGCAGCACTTTGTCCAGGCGGGCCTTTTCGACGTTGATGAGTTTGCCGCGGATGGGGAGGATGGCCTGGAATTTTCGGTCGCGGCCCTGTTTGGCCGAGCCGCCGGCGGAGTCACCCTCGACGATATAAAGCTCGGTGTTGGCGGGATCACGGTCGGAGCAATCGGCCAGCTTGCCGGGCAGGCCGCCGCCAGTGAGCGCAGACTTGCGCACCGCTTCGCGGGCCTTGCGCGCGGCCTCCCGCGCGCGCGCCGCGTTGAGGCCCTTGTCAACCACCTTCTTGGCCACGGAGGGATTGGCGTCAAAATGCGACATCAACCCGTCGTAGCAGATCGAGCTGACGATGCCTTCGACTTCGGGCGAGAGGAGTTTTTCTTTGGGCTGATTGTTGAACTTAGGGTCCGGGTGCCGGATGGCAATGACCGCCACCAGCCCTTCGAGCAGGTCGTCGCCCGTGATGGCGGGGTCCTTTTCCTTCAGGAGTTCGTTCTGCTTGGCGTATTGATTGACGGCACGGGTGAGCGCGGAGCGGAAGCCGGCCTGGTGCGTGCCGCCGTCGGGGTTGTGGACCGTGTTGGTATAGCCCAGCACTTGCGCGTTGTAACTGTCGTTGTACTGCATCACCACGTCGGCGATGATGTCCGCGTTGCGGGTGGCGCCGTTTTGGACAAATTCGTGGGGGCGGCGGCCGGTGAGCGCGATGGTCTTGGGATGCAGAACCTGTTTGCCCTTGCTCAGTTGCTTCACGAACTCCTCGATGCCGTCCTTGTAATAAAAGGACTCCCGCTTGCCGCTGGCAACGCGCTCGTCCAGGAAGGTGATTTCCAGGCGTGAATTGAGGAAGGCCAATTCGCGGAGCCGCTGCGTGATCCGTTCGGCCTTGAACTCGGTGGTGTCCTGAAAAATCTCCGCGTCGGGTTTGAAGGTGACCAGGGTTCCCGTTCCCTTAGCCTTGCCGATGATTTCGAGTTTTCGGGTCGTTTTGCCCCGCTCGAATTCCATGTGGTACACCTGGCCATTGCGAGACACCTCGACCGAAAACCACTCGGAAACGGCGTTCACGCACTTGGCTCCCACGCCATGGGTTCCGCCGGAATAGGTGTAGCCGCCCTGCCCGTATTTGCCGCCTGAGTGCAGCGTGGTGAGCACCAGTTCGACGCCGGGCATTTTGTATTCCGGATGCATATCGACCGGGATGCCGCGCCCATTGTCACGCACCGAGATGGAGCCATCGACATGGATGGTCACATCAATGCGATCGCAGTGCCCGGCCAGGTATTCGTCCACCGAGTTGTCAAGCACTTCGGTGACGCAATGGTGCAACGCCCGCTCATCGGTCCCGCCAATGTACATGCCCGGTTTCTTTCGGACGGCTTCCAAACCCTCGAGTTTGCTCAGCTTGGACGCGTCGTAAGTCTCCGGCGCATCGGGCACCGGCTTGATGTTTTCGGTAGATTCCAAAACGTTTTCCTCAGGCATAAAATCGGTCTTCGCAGGCCCTTTTTGTATCCCATTCAGGGCACTTAAATTCTAGGAATTTTGGGCCCGGTACTCAATGCATTTCGCGATTTATTTTCGGGCGGATGTCGGTCAAAAAACACTATTACTTGCGTGCTATTTACCTGACAAATACCATATAAAGGGCTGGCCGCGGGCACCGCGCACAACCCTAAAACTTACGATTGCAGAGCCCGGAATGCAACCCGTCCACCGGTGTTTTTGTCAGGGCGTCGAGCTAAGTTTTCCCCTCTCTACCGATTTTCAGGTCATGGTACCGTGCCGTGCACCCAAGCGGTCTTTGTGTGACGTTTTGAAGTTGTTACCCTTCGGGAGGCAGAGTATGATGCAGTGTGAAGTTTCGTAATCCAGGCAGAGCAGTCTGCCCGCTTTTTGCCGCGTCCGTTCTGGTTTTCCCGTCAGTTGCCCTGGCTCAGACCAAGACCATCCACCTGCGCAATGAAATTATCCTGACCGAGCCGCGCGCGGCCACCTCGGCCAAAGGTCCGGCAGCTCCGCTTTTAACACCAGCGACGGGGCTGTTCTTGGTTCAATTCGAGGGGCCGCTGGCATCCTCTCAGCGGGAGGAGTTGCGCTCAGCCGGCATTGAGTTGCTGAAGTACGTGCCGGAGGATGCTTTTATCGTCAAACTCAGCAACGTTCCCCCGGCGCAAGTGAGCGCGTTGGCTTATGTCCGCTATGTGGGACCGTACCTGCCGCAGCACAAGATTCATCCGCGTTTGGGCAGCCCGGGGGGCAAGTTCTGGCCGAGCAATGAGGTGGCCAAAGTGAGCGTCCTGGTTTCGCCAGGGGCTTCGGCGGGGGAAATTGCCGAGGTTCGCTCGCTGCTGCGCTCAGTCCAGTACGAGAGCCGGCTGCGGCAAGGGACGATTGTCCGGGGGGAGTTGGCGCCGGGCCAGTTCGAGGCGCTGTCGCAATCTAGCGCGGTCCTGTGGATCGAGCCAGCCCCCAAACGCAAGCTGGTCGATGAGCAAGCCTCCAAACTGGTGGGAGGGGATGACGGGCGCATTGCCACGCCGACGGTGACTGAGCAAATGGGCTTTGGCGGCACCGGCGTAACCGTGTGCGTGGCGGACACCGGGTTGGACACCGGCGACACCAATACCCTCCACCCGGATATGCGGGGCCGGGTTACCGGATTCCAATATTACCCGCCCTTGACGGACGGTTCGGATGGCTACGGGCATGGGACCCATTGCGCCGGTATTGTGTCGGGCAACGCGGCCACGGGGGAGACGGATCCCAATAGCGGCACTTTTTATGGGCTGGGCGTGGCGTCGCAGGCCAACCTGTTCATCGAGCGCATCTTTGACGAAAATGCCAACGAGGTGTCGCCGCCTCCCAGCGACGAAGAACTCACCCAGGACGCAGTGCGGGGGGGCGCCAAGATCGGTTCGAACAGTTGGGGAAATGACGTGCAAGGCGAATACGACACGGATGCCGCGCAATTCGACGAATTAGTGCGGGATGCGGACACCGGGACGCCTGGCGACCAGCCGTACATTCTCGAATTTTCCGCCGGTAATGCCGGGTCCGGTTCTCAGACTTTGGATAGTCCGGCGAGCGGCAAGAACGTGATTGCTACGGGCGCTTCGGAGAACGTTCCCAACACCGGTTCGATAACGTACGGCTATGGCCTGTTGTATAATGACGGGCCGGATACGGTGGCTGATTTTTCCAGCCGCGGTCCGTGCGAAGATGGCCGGCTCAAGCCGGACGTGGTCGCACCGGGAACGTGGATTTCCTCAGCCGCCTCGGCGGCGGCGCCAAACGAGGCTTCAATCGCCTGGGCCACCATCGATAATTACTATGTGTACATGGGCGGGACGAGCATGTCCGGGCCCCATGCGGCGGGCGCAGCAGCTGTTTTTGTGCAGTATTACCAGAGCCAGCATACGAATGCGATACCCTCACCCGCGCTCGTGAAGGCGGCTTTGATCAATTCGGCCAACGAATTGGACGAATCGAATGGAGGGCCTGGCCCGGTTCCAAATAACGATGAAGGGTGGGGCCGAATTACGTTGACTAATATCATCGTGACGAATCTCAACACGGCTCCGCGTTACTATCAGTATGTGGATCAGACCGTCCTGCTCAGCAATAGCCAGGTTTATACGCAGCACACCTTCGTCCATGCCTCGGATCAACCGCTCAAGGTCACCTTGGCTTACACCGACGTAGCCGGGTTTCCCGGAGCGCTGCCGGCGTTGGTCAACGATCTGGACCTGGTGGTCATTGGCCCGGATGGCACGCTCTATCGGGGCAACCAGTTCGGGGACGGTGAATCGGTACCCAACGCGCCGTCGCCGGACAAGCTGAACAACGTGGAAGGAGTGTATCTGAGCCAGCCAGCGCCGGGTGATTACCAGGTGCAGGTGCGAGCTACCAAGGTGGTGGAGGACGCGCGCCAGGACACGCCGGCGATCGACCAGGATTTCGCGTTGGTGATCTCGGGCGACCTGAGCCGGCCGGGGCAGGGGATGATCCTGCTCGATCGGCCTGAGTACACTGCCCCGGGCCAAATGCAAATTGAGGTGCTGGATGCGGGCCGCGCAGGCAAAACTTCCGTGACCGTGCTGGTCAAGAGCACGAGCGAGCCGGCTGGGGCCAATTTCACCCTGCAAGCCGCGGGAAACTACGGCGCGTTTACGGGCGTAGTGGCCACGGTAGTTGGCTCCGTCCCGGGAGAACTGGACATTCACAACGGGGACACGATCGAAGCGGATTATGTGGACGCCTCGGGGACGCAACGGAGCGCCACGGCGGTCGCCAACCTGCTGCCGCCCGCTATCAGCAATGTCACCGAAGCTGTCGATGTAGGGGTAATCACCATCACCTGGCAGACCAGCGAGCCGGCTAACTCGATCGTTCATTACGGCACGAACTTTCTGAACCTGAACCTCGGCGTCACGAACGCGGCGCTGACGACTTCGCACATCGTCCGGCTCAGCAAGCTCATTCCCGGCAAGACGTATTATTTTTTAGTGAGCTCCAGCGATGAGGCGGGCAACAGCGCCACCAATAACAATTCCGGCGCCCTGTTCACCTTCATCGGCGTGGCTACTCCGACGGTGCTGATGGTGGATGATTATGAGCCCGACAACGCTTCGCCGGTGATCGGCGACGGCACCTACACGAACGTGCTGGCGGCGGCGGGCGTGAGTTATGGGTTCTGGAAGGTGCTTCAGCGCGGCCCGCCGCAGCTTTCCGATTTACAGGCTTTCCCGGTGGTGATTTGGCGCACGACCGATGACATCGTCAATTACACGGGGACGAACAACACGCTGACGCCCGGCCAGCAGTACATGATTGAGACCTACCTGAACGGCGGCGGTTCGTTCTTTATGGCGTCGATGGGCATTCTCAGCCAGTTGGGCGACGTGCCGTTCCGGCAGGATGTGCTGCAAGTCGCAGGCTTTATAACCAATCCAGATCCGCCGGCGCCTTGCGCCTGCGATGAAGATTACGGGGTGCCGGCCATCGTGGGAGCGCCTGGTGCCGGCATCACCAGCGGGATGAACATGACCCTCGATTACAGCAGTTACCCCACGTTCGATGACGGATACGGCGATGTTTATGGGCCGGATTTTTCCGATACCTTCACGCCCTCGAGCAATGCCACCGCGATTGTCTTTGAATCGGTTTCCGGCAAGCCGTGCGGAATGAGCTATCCGAACTTGGGGGTGGAGAGTCCCGGGCGAGTCGTCTTTCTCTCGTTTCCTTTCGACGCCCTGCCCACCAATGGGACGGCGCCGAATAACGCAGTGGCGCTGTTGCGCAATGCGGTCAACTTCCTGGCGCCCGGCGCCAACGGGGTTGGCACGATTTTACTGGACAACACCGTTTACACCACCAACGACCAGGTGATCGTCCAAATCGGCGATTCCGATTTGGCAGGAACAGGGCAGGCGCAGGCGGTTTTCTCGAGCAGTTCCAGCTCGAATTCGGTAACCGTCACCCTCCTGGAAACGACGCATCCAGGACTTTTCGAGGGATTCATCACGCTCGTGGGGGCCAATCCGGAGACCAATCAACTGCTCGTCCATAACGGGGACAGCCTCACGGCCAGCTATTACGACGCTTCGGGCAATAGCAACGTAGTCGCGGTCGCAACGATCGACACCGTGCCACCGGTGATCACCCAGGTCGGAGCCGTTACCGATTACACCGATGCGCGCGTGAGTTGGACGACTTCTAAAGCTGCCGATTCGCTGGTGCAGTATGGGGAATCGGTGCTGTTGGATCGGTCCGTCTATTCCGGGGCCTTGGTAACCAACCACGCCGTGACGGTCAGCGGGCTCTCGGCCAGCCGGACCTATTATTACCAAGTGGTAAGCCGGGACCAGGCGGGCAACACGGCCGAGGCCGACAACAACGGGGCGCTCTACACGTTCAGCACGCTGCAGGCCCCGCGTCCGCCGTGGTCTGACGATCTTGAGGGGGGGGCGCCCGGCTGGACGGTCGTGCCGGACCCAACTTACGGCTCGGATATTAACTGGACACTGGGAACACCGAACAATGGCCTGCAGACCCAGGCCCATTCGGGCACCAATGCCTGGTGCAGCGACATCAACGGCGACCAAAACTTTTTCTTGGCCAGCAGCTATCTTTACGGACCGGTGATCGATCTGTCTGGCTTGACGTCCGCAACCCTGACGTTCTGGGACGTCGGCGACTTTAGCCAGATTTATGAGGACGGCGTGCTTTATATCAGCACCAATAGCAGCACGCCACCCGGTTCGCTGCCGACAGTGGAAGACTTTTCCGGCATGGTGGCCGATGATTGGGAGCAGGAAACCGTGGACCTCACACCCTATGTTGGGTTATCGGTCCAACTGGTCTGGTATTATGAGGGGGTGGCGGGTTTGGGAACGATTTACGGCTGGCTGGTGGACGATATTGGAATCACGGGGGTGACCTCAGGTGGTACCATCGTGATCGCAAAGAATCTTGGGCAGGGCACCTACACCCTCAATGCCGTCACCGCGGCTGGAACTGCGGTGCTCCAGTCCGGCACCGCCCCGTTGGTTACCCTTAGCAATCAGCCGACCGGCCAGTACTCCGTGCAATTTGGCAACGTTCCGTTTTATCGAACGCCAGCGCCGCAAACAAACACGTTGGCGACCGGGGGGACCCTGAGCTTTGCCGGGACCTACACTTTCTCGGACGCCAACAGCAACGGCATTTCCGACGATTGGGAAAAGCACTATTTCGGAGTGGTGTCCACCAACCGAACCCGGCTCACCGATACCGATGGGGATGGCATGACCGATTGGGCCGAGTTCATCGCCGGGACCGACCCGACGAATGCGGCTTCAAATCTCCGTTTCCTCGGAGCGACCGTGCAGCCGGATCAGCTTGTGCGGGTGCAATGGACCGTTGCCACAAACCGGCTCTACCAGGTCCAGGCTTCCACCAACGGGCGGGGTTGGACGCCGATCACCGATTGGCTCCAGGCCTCCAATGACCCCACGATGACTTACACCACCACAAACGTCAGCAGCGGTGCGCACCTGTTCCGGGTCCAGGTCCGGCCTTGAGCGTCATTCTGCACTCTACATTTTGCGTTCTGCATTTGGGTAGGGCGCGTCACTCCGTGCGCGCCGCCGGAGCACCGCCAGGCAAAAGCACGTCCCAACCGCGTTCCTGCGGCGTGCATCCAAGGTAGGGCGCGTCACTCCGTGCGCGCCGCCGGAGCATCGCCGGGCAAAAGCACGTCCCAACCGCGTTCCTGCGGCGTGCATCCAAGGTAGGGCGCGTCACTCCGTGCGCGCCGCCGAAGCACCGCCGAGCAAAAGCACGTCCCCACCGCGTTCCTGCGGCGCGCACCCAAGGTAGGGCGCGGCACTCCGTGCGCGCCGCCGGAGCACCGCCGAGCAAAAGCACGGGCCAGTCGCATCCATGCGGCAAACTGTCCATCTGGTGCGAGCCCGCATCTCATCAGGTCAAGCTGTGCACATGAAAACCATTTTTCCTGCGGCCAAATCGGGCGTATGTTACCTATAAGGTGAGTTTCATCATGGTTGCAGAAATCGGCACCGAGGGCAAAAGACCCTTGTTGGACTGGGTGTTGGAGCGCAACCCGCAGACGCCACGAACGCGAGCTAAGCAGTGGATTCGGGCTGGGCGGGTGAGCGTGAGGGGAATGGTGTTGCGCAGGCCCCATCAACTGCTGGCGGATCCGGGGGAGGGGCTGGAGTTGCTGGGACGGCAAGCCGCCGCGCTTGAATGCGGGGGGGGCTGGCAAATTCATTCACGCCTGGCGTTGGTTCATTTGGATGGCTCGCTGGCGGTGGTGAACAAGGGGGCTGGGCTGCTATCACTGCCCTTGGCGCGTCGCGAGCTCTCCGCCTTAAGCATCCTGGCCGATTTCTTGGCCGGGAGACTCAAAGCCAAGGAACCCGCCTTTGGGGCAAGGACTTTGCCCGCGGCCTATCGCCGGCTGCAACCGTTGCCCGTTCACCGGCTGGACCAATATACCAGTGGTCTCATGTGCATGGCGCTCAATGGCGTGGCGCGCCATGCCTTGATCGAACAATTGCAGACTCGGACCATGAAGCGGGTGTACGTGGCCTTTGTCGAGGGCCCTCCGGTGGCGAGTCAAGGCACCTGGCGTCATTGGCTCAAACTGACCGACGATGAATTGCGTCAGGGCGTCCTGCCGGAGGCCATGGGCAAGAACGGTGTGCGTGAAGCCAAGGAGGCGATCACCCACTACGAAGTTCTGGAGCAGTACGCGCTGGCTGACGGCAAAAGCTGGGTGACCAAGTTGCGGCTCCGCCTCGAGACTGGACGCAAGCACCAAATCCGCGTTCAAGCCGCCCATTCGGGCCTACCCTTGATCGGCGATCAATGGTATAATCCACGCTACGACCCGCGGACAAAGCCCCCAATCGACTTTCCGCGCCAGGCTTTGCACGCGGAGACGCTGACGCTGGAGCACCCCGAGCAGCCGGGACGCCGGTTGAGCTGGACAGCCGAACTGCCGCAAGACCTTAAACGGCTCGAGGCGAATCTAGTGGCGGGGAGGCTTTAACCCAGTCAAAAAGGGAAGCAGAGGCAGCAGAGTTCTTTCGTGCGACCTCACGCATTAGGACTGTTGAGTAGGCTGGCCGGCCGGTCTATCGAACCGCACGCAGCAGGGAGTCAAGGCTCTCTTCTCAGGCGAAACGGGTTAAGCTCTCGCTTTCTGACTGCCGCTCTCCCGTACCCGCATTTTGTTTATCCCGCCTGTCCCCGTGAGGAGGACTAGGATTAACGGGACGAGCGGGACAAAAACTAATGGCGAGAGCCAACCTAGTATTGACATCGTGCAACCACCTGGCAGTTGCCATTAGTAAAGCCCAAACCAGGGCCAGCACAAGCAGAGCAATAAAAGCGAGAGCCGGCGAAGGGGACACGTGATCACGGATAAACGGATAGCACAGGACGCCGAGCATTCCTAAACACAGGGTGGGCAGAAAGGCAAACGACAATCGCCCTATTCCGCTATGGGGCAGAAAGCAAAATCTCAAAAACTTGACAATCCGTTCTCTCATAGGGTGCTGATGCTCGCAAAAGTTGTGCCAAAGCAGTGGGCGCAGGCACAAAAGGGACCACAGGCGCAAAATTGACCACAAGGACACAAAGGGATGAAAAGGACGTTGGGCGAAAGGGCGGGGCCGTGAACGGAGGATGGATGATGGATGAAGCAGCGCCCTGGCGGAGCCGCAACTCGCAAGTCTCCTCATTTTTTGGTAGTCGCCCCGCTCTGATGTGGTAGGGTGTTGGCCCGACGACATGAGTTTTTATGACAAACTAAAATTCGACGCCAACGGGCTTATCCCGGCGATCATTCAAGAGCACCGGACCGGTCGAGTGTTGATGATGGCTTGGATGAACCGCGCGTCACTGGAGAAGACGGTGGCTACGGGCCAAACCCACTTCTGGAGCCGCTCGCGGCAAAAGTTCTGGATGAAAGGCGAAACCAGTGGCCACACCCAGAGCGTAAAGGACATCGCCTTCGATTGCGATGGCGACACGCTGCTGATCCAGGTGGAACAAAAAGGCGCCGCCTGCCATGAAGGCTATCATTCCTGCTTCTTCCGGTCGGTGCGCGACAACGGCGCGTCCTTTACGACGACCGAGTCGCAACTGGTTGAACCCGGGGCCGGCCCCGGCAAAGCCCATGGATGACCTGGCTCCATTTGCCAGCCGGACTTACGGCCTGCTTTTCCTCTTGTTGCTAGTGGCGCGGGGGATGGATTTCCTGAGCACCTGGGTGGCCACGCCGAACATGGTGCTGGAAGGCAACCCAATCGCCAAGAAGCTCGGGTGGCGGTGGGGCATCGTCCTGAACTCTGCGCTGTGCTTCGGCTTTGCCTTCTGGCCGCTGCCCGCGATCGTCATCAGCACCACCAGCGTGCTGGTCGCCGCCCGCAACTTCCAGTCGGCCTGGCTCATGCGTTCGATGGGTGAGCAGGTTTACCGGGATTGGCACGTTGAGCGGGTGCAGGAAACCAGCGTGACCTTGTACTTGTTTTGTTTGTTCGCCCAAACGGCGCTGACCGCCGTGGTGGGAGCGGCAATCATCTGGTTCACCAACTGGCAACGAGACCCGGTGCTGCTGGCCATCGGTTTGGGGATTGTCGCGTACGCGCTGGCGGTGGCCTTTTATACCGTTCTGGGCACCGTCCGCCTGCGGCGGACGGCCCGGCGCAAGGAGCAACACACTAAGGCGGCCCTCGGCGCCGCTCCCCCGCCGGCAAATCACAAGCGGATTCCCTTCTGGATGCGTCAGGACACTCAGCTTTGATCCGCGCGCCCGACATGTACTCTCCCACGCTCGAAGAATTTTTGGCATTGGCGGCGCAAGGAAACCTGGTGCCCGTCACTCGCCGCCTCCTCGCGGACATTGAAACGCCGCTGTCGGCCTACCGGAAGATCCGGGGGGCGGGTGAATCATTCTTGTTCGAGTCCGTCGAGGGTGGCGAGCACTTGGGGCGCTACTCGTTCGTAGGCTGCAACCCGCGCGCGCTCGTGCGCCAGACGGGCAACCGCATCCAGGTGCTCGAAAACGGCAAGGTAACGGAAGAGTTTAGCGTCGGGCGGGGCCCAGCGTCGTCCAACGGCAAGCAGGTGGCCGATGGGTTGGAAGTGGTCGAGCGAGTTATGAAGAGATACCGTCCGGTGCGGGTGCCGGGCTTGCCCCGGTTCACCGGCGGCGCAGTTGGCTTCATTGGCTACGAGTTCATTCATGATGTCGAACCGGTGGTGCCGCGGCCACCCCGAGATGAAGTGCAAACCCCGGTCATGTGCTTCCTGATCGCAGACCAACTGCTGATTTTCGATCGTGTGGCCCAGACCCTCACCGTGCTGGTTAATGCCGTGCTGGAGGATGCGCCGACGCCGCAGGAGGCCTACGAAGACGCGATTGGTGAGATCGAAAGGCTGGTCTCCTTGCTCGAGCAGCCTACGGAGCATCGCCCCGCGACGATTCCCCGCGAAGTACTGCCGCTGCCATTCGAATCGAACCTCTCGCGAGAAACGTTCTTTGCCAACGTTCTCAAGGCCAAGGAATACATTACCTCGGGCGACATTATCCAGGTGGTTGGCTCCCAACGCTTTTCTGTGCCGGTGAAGGCCTCGGCACTCGATGTTTACCGGGCGGTCCGCTCGATTAACCCGTCGCCTTATTTATTTCTGCTGGAACTCGGCGCTTTTTCGCTGGTGGGCGCCTCACCGGAAATTCACGTTCGCTGCGAGGAGGGTCAAGTCGAGATCCGGCCGATCGCGGGCACCCGCCACCGCGGCGCGACGCCCGCCGAAGATGCGGTGCTGGAGCGAGAGTTGCTGGCCGACCCCAAGGAACGGGCCGAACACGTGATGCTGGTGGATTTGGCGCGCAACGATCTGGGACGCGTTTGCAATTTTGGGTCGGTAAAGGTCAAGGACCTGATGATCATTGAGCGTTACAGCCATGTGATGCATATCGTCTCCCAAGTGGCGGGGACGCTGGCAGCGGACAAAACACCCTACGATCTGATGCGGGCCACCTTTCCGGCGGGAACGCTGAGTGGCGCGCCGAAAATCCGCGCCATGCAGATCATTGCCGAGCTTGAGCAGACGGCGCGCGGCCCCTACGGCGGATGCGTCGGCTACTTTTCCTTCAATGGCAACCTCGATTGCTGCATTACCATCCGGACGGCTCTAATCAAAGATTCCAAGGCTTACGTGCAAGCCGGCGGCGGCTGGGTGAACGACTCCACGCCTGAGGGCGAGTACCAGGAGACCCTTAACAAGGCGCAGGCTGTTCTCAAAGCTGTGGCCCTGGCGGAGAGTTTTGGTGGACCGACATGAATGGGGTGCTACCTTTCCAAAAGATGAAAACCTTCGCCGAACTCAATTTCCCGGGCCGACTCATCGCGGTAGAAGGCCTGGACGGCTCGGGCAAATCCACCCAGATCTATCTGCTCAAACGCTGGCTCGAACTCCAACAACTAAAGGTTTATTTCAGTGAATGGAATTCCTCGGAGCTGGTGAAGTCGGCCACCTCGAAAGGCAAGAAGCGCGAACTGCTAACGCCCACCACCTTTAGCCTCATTCACGCTACCGATTTTGCGGACCGCTATGAACGGCACTTAGTCCCGCTCTTGCGCGCCGGTTACCTGGTGCTGTGCGACCGCTTTTTCTTCACCGCCTTCGCCCGCGATGTCGTCCGCGGCTGCCCGCCCGAATGGGTCCGCGGCATCTACGATTTCGCCGCCCTGCCGGACCTGACTTTTTTCTTCAAAGCGGACCTCGAGGTTTCCCTCAAGCGCATCCTGGACGGCCGACCGCAGTTGAAGTATTTCGAGGCGGGCATGGATCTGCGGCTATCAACGGACCTCTACGAGAGCTTCCGCCTGTTTCAGGGGCGGATGCTCGAACAATACCTGGCGATGAGCACCGAGTTCAATTTCCTGGTCATCGACGCCAACAAAGTGGTTGAAGAGCAGCAAGCCATCGTGCGCGAGTTGCTGGCTCATCGCGTGGAGTTGGGCAAGTTTCGCCGCGCGGATCGTCCCCCGGCGCGCGTCTCGCCCAGAGCGCCCAAAGTCCTCAAGGTCGAGGAGCCGGTCGAATGAAGCGTCTCCCGCAAAACCGGATCGTGGTTCCGCACCGCTCCCAGCGCCGTTTCTATGGGCATGGCATCCCGCGCTTCGCTTTGGAGGATCTGGCCGGCAAACTCATTGTGGTCGAAGGGGCCGACGGCTCGGGCCGCTCGACGCAGATCGCGATGCTGGTGGAATGGCTGGAGGGTTGCGGTCACGGCACCGTGCAGGTAGGGCTCAAACGCTCGACACTGGTGAGCGAAGAGTTGGCCAAGGCGCAGGAGGGGAACATCCTGAGCCGCACCACGCTGGGCTTGTTTTACGCCACCGACTTTGCCGATCAACTCGAGAACATTATCCTCCCAGCCCTTAAGGCCGGGTTCGTCGTCCTGTCGGACCGCTATATCTACACGCTGATGGCTCGCGACATGGTTCGGGGCATGGACGAAGCCTGGCTGAAAAACCTCTATGGTATCGCCCTCGAACCCGACGCGGTTTTTTATCTGAACGTGCCGCCGGAGGAACTGGTGCAGCGCAGTTTTGCCAAGAACGCCTCCTTGGATTATTGGGAAAGCGGCATGGACCTGGGCTTGTCGCGCGATATGTTCGACAGCTTTTTGAAATACCAGGCGGCGATGGCGCAAACCTTTCAGCGCCTCCAAGCCACTTATGGATTTACGATCGTTGATGGCCTGCGCTCCGTGGACGCGATTAACGCCGATTTGCAGAAGAAAATCGCCGCCGTGTTGGCCGGAAAATAGTTTCCTAATTGTAACTTGTTTTTTGCCGCGAGTCTGGTTGGATCGGCGCGACCGGACGAACATCGAAAGTAACTGATTTACACCACACTTCCACGCCATGGCCGAAGCAAATACTAAAACGGAGTACGTGGTCGGCGTCGATCTGGGCGGCACCAAAATCCTTGCGGGGATCTTTACGAATTCGCTCGAATCCGTCGGCATCGCCAAAGTCAGCACCAAGTCCCAACGCGGCGTGGAGGCGGTGGTCGAGCGCATCGACCGTTGCGTGCGGGATGCCGTTGACGAGGCCGATCTCACTCTCAAGCAGGTCGCCGGCATCGGCATCGGCGCTCCAGGCGCGGTGGACTTTGCCTCTGGCACCGTGATTTTTGCTCCCAACCTCGAAGGGTGGAAAGATGTGCCCCTCAAGAAACAGCTCGAGAAGCTCCTGGGCGTGCCGGTCTTCGTGGAAAACGACTGCAACATCTCCATGCTGGGGGTTTACGTCTCCGAATTGAAATCCAAACCACGCCATGCGGTCGGCATTTTCGTCGGTACCGGCATCGGTGGGGGGCTCATTATCAATGGCGAGCTTTACAGCGGCTTCGGCCATACCGCCGGTGAAATCGGCCACATGGTCGTTGACGTCAACGGTCCCAAATGCGGCTGCGGCAACAAAGGCTGTTTCGAAGCCCTGGCCAGCCGCACCGCCATCTTCCAGCAGATCAAAGCGGGCGTCAAAGACGGCCAGAAAACCCAGCTCACTGAGATGTTGGGTGACGATCTCAGCGACCTGCGCAGCAACGACCTGCGCAAGGCGATCCGGCGCGGGGACAAGTTCGTCGAACGCATCGTCGAAGTCGCTGCCGAGTACATTGGCATCGCAACCGCGAACCTCATCAACATCCTCAACCCTGAAGTCGTGGTCCTGGGCGGTGGCGTCATCGAAGCCTTGGCTGACGAAGTCATGAGCGTGGTGGTCGAGACCGCCAATGACTATGCCATGCCGGGCACCATGAAAGGCGTAGAAATCATCGCCTCCAAACTGGGCGACAGCGCCGGCATCACGGGCGGGGCAGTGCTCGCCCGTCGCGAAACCAAGTAGTTCTTTCTAATGGTGATGCGGGCCGCCGCCGCAACACGTCCGGCAGGAGCCCGGGTTTCCCGAACAACTCCCTTCGCCGGCATTCTCCCCGCCATTCGCGGAGGCGAAAACCGAGAGCTTTTTGTCGAGGCGCTTCGACCCGCAGTGCGGGCAGGTGGTCCCCTTCCAATCGCTGGACCTCACCAGCACCTCGCTGTCTTTCTCGCATTTCTCACAGTGAAACTCGTAAATCGGCATGGCAGGATGATACCCACAGCCGGAAAAAATTCAAGCGCCTGTTCAGAAGGCGAGCGTTGGAGTGGGCGTAATCAAGTCTAAAAGAAAATGCAGCGTACGGCTGACTCGAAAGGTTGCCAGGCAAACTTGCGCCTGCGCTGGGTCATTCAAGCAGAGGGCGCCATCTCGGATTTTGGGCACGGGTTGGCCTTCGAGGCGCAGGGGAAAGCGCTCGCTCAAATAACGTGCGTAAGCGGCAAAATCAGCGAAGCCCTCCGCACGCGCTTGCGCCCGGCTGAGCAGGCGGAACCGGCCGCAGCTTCCCGGACAGGTTTGTTTCATCAGTTCCAACGTCAAGCGGCCCATGGTGTAGCGAGGATTGATCTCCACGATGGGCTTGAGCCGGCACTGGCCCTGGGGAGCGCGATAGACGAACGCGTCAATGCCAATTGGCCCGACAAAGCCGGCGCTTTGCAATTCAGGTTCGAGCAGGAAAAAGATGTCGGCGTAGAGGCGCTGGAGGCGGCTCGCAATGTCAGGTGGTTCGCGGAACGAGGCGACCACGTTGGCGGGAATGCGGCGGTGGTAGTTGGCCGCCGCCCAATTTGCTTGGAATTGTCCTTTGCGGTCATTGATCAAGCCGGTGTAGCCGCGAAGCTGCAGCGTGCGTGGCCCCATTTCCAACTGGACCGAGAAATCGAGTTCCCGTTCCAGCCAGGGCTCGATAACCAGTTGCCGGCCATTTTGCAAGGCGCGGTCCAGCCAGCGCTCCTGTTCCGGCAACACTTCCGCTTCACAGAGCCGAATTGCGTTGTGGCCCGCCAAACCGCAGGCCTCCTTGGCCACGACCCGGTGGTGACCGCCGCGGCGAATGGTAGCAATGGCTTCAAAGGCACCCTCGAGAGTGTTCACCGTCACCCCAACCTCGTGCTCGGTGCAAAGCCAGGGTTCCGCAGATGCACTCTGACTTCCTTCACCAAGGCGGCTGTGGGCCAATACCTTTCTGAGAAAAGCGGCGCTCCAAGCCTTGGAATAAAGGCGGGCGATGCGTTCGTTGAAACGTTGACTCGCGTAGCGGGCTTCACCGGTCACTGTGGCCAAGAGCGGTTGAAGCAGTTCCAAGCTGTCCGGGGCCCAAGCCCAAGGCCGCAGGCTGCCGATCTTTCGCTGACAGAGACTGCTGGCTGGATCAATGCGTTCCGCTTGTATTTCGACGAACTCCGGCAGCGGGAACCCTGCCTGCTTGACGGCGCTCAGAAATTCAACCGATGGCCGTTTCGGCAGCAACACGATGTCGTCCGCCCGGCAGAGGAACTGCGGCAGGTTGGCAAGGTCGCGGGCCAGCATGCTTTGGTGCCTCCCCGGAGTGAAGCTCTTGCCGTAAGCAATGTGCCCCTCAGCGAAGGGATTGAACACAAAGACGCTGGGGGTGCGGCCTCTGGACTGTGAATAGACGTTCAACTCGGCGATGAACTGCGGGTCAAAGCCCGCCGCGCGCCGGCCTTCGACATTCAGCGTCAGTCCTTTGGCGCGCTGAGGCGAGAGAGGGAATTTCAACTGCCGGCAGAACGCCTCCCAGTCGCTCTCGTTGGGATTCTTCCATCGGCGGAACCATTTCAAGCCATAGGAGACGTGCCCGATTTCATCGCGGTAAATTCGCTCAAGCAACCCAGCCGTGTCGCTGTCGCCCACTGCTTGAAATCCGCGAGCGAAGTGACGGCAGAAGTCGAGGTTCGCTTGCTCGAAAGTCAAACACAGCGCGGCGACATAATCCAACGGACTCTCCATCGGGGACACGGCGCGCCAGAAATAGCCACTAACGGGGAACTGCCCGAACTCAATCCCGCACTGCCGCATGCGTTCGACGTAGAGTCGAGTGTGAAGCTGCTCGTCCTTGAGCGTCTGCCAAACGCCGCGGCGAAAGGCGGCGGGCGCATCTGGGAAGCGCAGGAGCACCAGCGCCATAAGTTCGCTGGCGAGAAGCTCGTGGTTGGCGAAGAAGTGCAAGAGGCGCCCGCGCTCGAGCTCTCGCTCGAGCCGATGGACACCGGGGAAGTCCGCCTTGCCAGAGCCTTGTTGCTTGAAGCGCAACTCGGCCGGCCGGCCAGGCGCCTGGGGCGTGGGCAGGGGGGAGCCAGGGCGCTCATCGGTGATGATGGCCGGCGACTGGAGCTTGGCGTCCAAAGTCGTCGCAAACAAGACCTGTTCGGCAAAATCACGAAGTTCCATTGCTCGCTATTCAAGTTACCCCATTGACGGGCACCATTGCCAGTTCCGTACAGTGTCCATTAACAGGACACAGCATTGATCAAAAATTGGACAGTTCGTTGATGTGATCGATGATTTTTTCATCACGATCCTGAGGAGACAGTGAAAAAATCGACTTTGGTATGCCTTCTGCTGTCATTTTTTAGACATTAGGCAGCGATGAATGTGAAAAAAACAAAACTCGATGGTGGAAAGCGCGTGCTGGTGGTTGACGCCGACCAGGACTCTCGCCGGTACATAACTGACTGTATCGAAGCGGAAGGCATTTCCTGCCTCACGGCCAGTTCGGTTTCGGAAGCGCTCGAGGCGCTGGAGGGAAATAAGATTTCGGTCCTGCTGGTGGATTGGTTTCTGGACCATGTTGCCAGTGAAGTTGTGCGGACCGCGCGCTCAATCTCGACCCACATGCCGATTATCGTCATGAGCGGCAAGTCCTACAACGTGAAGATGGATGCCCTGTTGGCCGATGCGGATGAATTTTTGGAAAAGAACGTCGGGGGCAGCATGCTGGCCAACCGCGTCAAGCGCTGGATGGGCCGATTGGAGACCGCTCCCGATGTCTTTCTGCCCCAACGGGAGGAAGACGTCCTGGTGCTGGACGAGGTCAAGTACCACTACATTCGGCATGTAGTTCAACTTATGGGCAATAACATTTCGCTGGCGGCGCAGAAGCTCGGAGTACACCGCCAAACCATCTCTGCAGCCATGTCGACCGAGGAGGTCGCCGAAGACAAAGCCGTGAACGGCGCGGAGCCAGCCAGGCTCTCTACCACACGAGCAGGAAGTGAGACAAATGATTGAGAATAGACATTCCGTTTTAACCAGCTTCGAACCGCTCCAAACCGGTGGCGCCGAAATGTCATGGATTGACCCCGATTTGAGCGCCGAACCGCCTGAGGTTCGCGGCAAGCGGATACTCCTGGTCGAGGACGAGGCAACTGTCCGCGCATGTCTGCGCATGATGCTCGAGATGGAAGGGCATCAGGTCACCGAAGCCAGCGATGGCGCCGAGGCGCTGAGGGCTTTCACCAATGGTCAGTTCGACCTGGTTATCACGGACCTCGAGATGCCCGTGATGAAGGGCAACGAGCTTGCGGTCGGCATCAAGCTATTGGCTCCCTCGGTGCCGATCCTGATGATCTCTGCCTCGGCGAGGGCGCGTCGCGAGGCCGAGAACCCGGTGGATGCTCTCCTGAGCAAACCATTCATGGTGAATGACTTGCACTGTGAGCTCAGAAAACTGTTGTCGGCCCGGCCAGAACCCGCTCAGTTGAGGGCGGTTCCAGCTCTGGAGGGCATTTCATAACTCCAGACCCGGCAGTGACGGCGCGCTGTTTCGCATTCGCTTCATGCCCTTTTCTGGAAAAACAGGAGGGTTGCTCGTTGGCCCGCCACGGTGCGGGTGCATTGATAGGGATGCGTATGTTCTCGTCAAAAGGAGTTACTTACTTAGTGGCGCACCCAATAGGAGTTGAACCTATAACCTTCTGATCCGTAGTTTGGCGCTTGACAGGCTACACAAGTCTGCGTTAGGATATGTAACGCGACAGTAAACCAATAGAATCAGCATGAAAACATTGATTGAAACAACTCCGTCAAATCCACCCACTGATCACGATGGAACCGTTCAAAACCGTGTAAGTGGCTCAGAATTGGCCCAGAAATTTCACCTGAGCCACTCACCGTCCAATGTCTTCCGGCACTTGGCGCCAACCCACAAAGACTATTGGAAAGACCGCCTCGAACACCGCAGCTACGAATACAAGGGCAAGCTCTTTGAAATGACCGAATACTGCGTCCGGCTCCAACACCTAGGCAAGCGGTCCTACTTTGGGTTGGACACCAGCGACAAGGAAGTTGCCTCAGCCAAAGCCCGCGACATTTACGTGTTCCTCACTGCCAATGGATGGGACGCGACCTCCGAGAAGTTCAAGCCCAAGACCGCCAGCCAAAACAAGTTGACAATTGGTGACTACCTCGCCGCCGTGCAGGGGACGGCAAAGCTGCGAGATCGCACGTTCCTGAATTACACCAACTGCTTTCGCTCCATCCTTGCGGGGGTGTTCGGCATCAAGGACAGCCCTACCAAGTTCGACTATCGCACTGGCGGCAACCAGAAATGGCGCGCACGCATTGACTCCATCCGGCTCGAAAAGCTCACCCCGCCTTTGGTGGAGAAGTGGATGAAGCGGTTTGTAACCAATGCTGGCGGCGCATCCCCTGCGGCCATCGCCTCCGCGAAACGCACGGCTAACAGCTACGTGCGTTGCGCCCGGTCCCTGTTCAGCACCGCCCTTCTTAAGGAAGCCTCAATCAAATGCCTCGCGTTGCCGAGTCCGCTCCCGTTCGCAGGCGTGGACCTGTTTGAAGCCGGGTCCAGCAAGTATATATCCAAGATCAATGTCAAGACTTTAGTTGGCGCCGCAAGGCGCGAGTTGAAACCCAAAGAACCCAACGTTTACAAAGTCTTTCTGCTCGGTCTGTTCGCCGGGATGCGCAAGGCCGAAATTGACCTGTGCGAGTGGCAGATGCTGGATTGGGCCAACTGCATCATCCGGCTTGAGGAAACCGAATATCTGCGGCTCAAGACTGCCGACAGCGCAGGCGAGATCACGGTTGACAAGGAAGTCTTGGCCGAGTTGCGAACGTTCAAGCCCGCCAGCAAATCCGACTTCATCGTGGACAGCGTCGTTGAGTGGGGCGCCGGGTTCAAGAAGCGGACCCACGTCCGCCAGCCCCGTCCAGATTCAGCCCGCCAATACTACCGTTGCGAACCAGCTTTTGACCGTCTCAACGAATGGCTGCGAGGCAAGGGCATTACGGCCAACAAACCCCTTCACGAATTGCGTAAGGAAATCGGCGCCCTCATCGCCACGGAACACGGCATCTTTGCCGCTCAGACCTTCCTCCGGCATAGCGACATTACCACCACGGCCCGGCACTACGCCGACCACAAGGCCCGCATTAGTGTGGGTCTAGGAAAATATTTGAAATCCTCCCTTGTGGTTGTGAAGCAAAAAGCAAAACGCCAAGCAGGCTAATGCCCCCACTATACAGCCAGGCCCGCTTTGGAAAAACGCTTCCTGGGTCAAACGGTGAATAGATTTTTGCGCCGCAAAGCCCGAAAAGTTCAAATTCGCGCAATGTGACATTTTCGGCGCTGCTCGAGGCTTGCCAGTTGCGGCGCTGTCCGCCGGCGGCTCGCCTCGCGACCCGGGCTCAGTGTTCTCTCGAACCGTGTCGGCGCTCGAACCGCGGGCCGATGGAACGCGCGCAGGTCTCGCCGGCATCTGCGCTCGCCTCGCGAAACTCAGGACGTGTTGCGCCGCCACGCTCGCGAAGTTCGACGGCCCGCTTGCCGATTCCGGCGTTGGGCCTGGCTTGGCAGTTGCGGCGCTGGTCGGCATCCGGGCCGCTCGACCTGGCTCGCCACAGGCCCCAGCCCGGAACGCGGGCAGGCTCTCGCCTCACGACTCCGGGACTGCGCTTGACGTGTAGCCGGCACGCTCGCGAGGTTCGGCGATGCCGGAGACCAGCCCGCACGAGAGCGGCCCGGCGGCGCACACGTCCGGTCGAGCACTAAGGCGCAGGACCGCTCGACCTGGCTTGACAACTCCGGGACTGCGCTCGCCTCGCGAAAGTTCGACGGCCCGCTTGCCGATTCCGGCGTTGCGGGCCTGGCTTGCCAGTTGCGGCGCTGGTCCACGGCGAGGCCGGCGCTGTGGCCTGGTCTCCGGCATCCGGGCCGCTCGACCTGGCTCGCCACAGGCCACGGGCCGGACCGCTGGCAGTCCTCGCCTGACGACTCCGGGACTGCGCTCGGCTCTCGACCAAAGCCGGCTCAGCGCTCGGCCTGACGTGACGTGTGCGCCGGCGGGCGCTTGCGTGCGCGCAGCTCCGGGCCGCTCGACCTGGCTCGCCACCGGCCACAGCCCCGGAACGCTGGCAGTCCTCGCCTAACGATTCCGGGGGCTGCGGTCGCCTCGCGACCAAGCAGGACGTGTGAACGCCGGCAGGCTCTCGCCTCACGACTCCGGGACTGCGCTTGACGTGTAGCCGGCACGCTCGCGAGGTTCGGCGGCTCAGTGCTCGACCGGACGTGTGCGCCGGCGGGCCGCTCGGCCTGGCTCGCCACAGGCCACGGGCCGGACCACTGGCAGTCCTCGCCTAACGATTCCGGGGGGCTGCGGTCGCCTCGCGACCAAGTGTGCGCCGGCGGGCCGCTCGCGTGCGGGCAGGTCTCCGGGCCGGGCCGCTCGACCTGGCTCGCCACAGGCCACGGGCCGGATCCGCTGGCAGTCCTCGCCTGACGACTCCGGGACTGCGCTCGGCTCGCGCCCCAGGCCGGCTCAGCGCTCGACCGGACGTGTGCGCCGGGCCGCTCGCGTGCGAGCAGGTCCCTGCCATCCGGGCCGCTCGACTTGGCTCGCCACAGGCCAGCACTCGACCGGGCCTGGCTCGCGAGGCCCGGCGCTGCGTCCTGGACGCGAGCAGCCTCGCAACCCAGGCAGCCGCCTTCAGCCTCGACCGTGTAGCTGCTAGGCTTGCCAGTTGCGGCGCTGGTCCAAGCCAGGAATGACGGGCATTCGGGGCTTGTCACCCCAGGGCGAAAGGAGCATTACTGCGCTATGAGGAATCCAAAACTGCTTCTGTTCCTGACGGGCGCGCTGGCGTTGGCCGGATGCAATACTTCGACCCCTGAACGACTTGGCGAACCCCCTCCGCCCCGCGCTGGCAGGGTCCAAGTGTTGGTGTATGACTCTACTCCCCGGCCCAAGACAGACCGCCTGGACGTTTACGACGTGAAGATGCCTGACAGGAGCTACAAGGTTATCGCGCTCCTAACCTGCGAGGGCGCGGCTGAGGAGGAGGTGCTTATGACGCGCGCCATCTTCTACCGGGCACGGCAGATTGGGGCCGATGGTGTTCTGTCGGGAACCACCGCGTTTACCCAAAAGGGAGAGCCGATTATTTACGGTGTCGGGGGCGCGAGCAAGACGCGGTGCGTCTTTCGGGCCAGGGCGATTGTTTACCAAGACAAGTGAAGGGCCTGGCAGGCCGGGGACTGCCGCTGGTTTCGCGTGGCTTGGCGCTGTCCTTGGAACGCGAGCACGTCTCCGGCATCCGAGCCGCTGGGGCTGGCCCGGCGCTGGCGCTGGCTCCGGCGTGCTTGCCGATTCCGGCGTTGCGGTACCCAAGCCGGCTCAGGACTGCGCTCGACGTGTGCGCCCGGCGGGCCGCTCGCGTGCGAGCAGGTCCTTAGCGCCCGTGCTGGCGCTTACGGCCGCCCGGTTCTCGCGTTGCTGCAGGCGTCTCTCCGCTTTGCCTTCGCGTTGCTCCGGCTTAAGGCCGAACGCCTCGACTAGCAAGCGGAACCTGGGGTCTGGGTGATCCTTCCCAAGCGCTAGATGCTTTTGCAGATTGTCCCATCGCGAGACCCGCCCCGGCGATTTTGTTTCGTTCGCCACAGGATTACGGGCCGTGCGGCGCTGGCTGATGTGCCGTGTAGTCCTTCAGGATTAAATTTCTCACGTAAGAACTCAGGTTGCCTGCATGGGCCGGGCTGGCTGCTTGACATTTCGCCCAAGGCCAAAGGTCCGCTGGAATTGAAATTGTCCGCGCCTGGAACTTTGCTTTTGATTTTCCGTTCTGGCTCATAATCACACCTTGGATTCTTGGTATTCCGGCCTTGTCGTTGGATAACCCGCGCAGTCCGTTCCATGGCCCGCAATCGTGCTCGCCAGCCATTCGGCCATTTCCTTCATGCGCGCCTCGGGCGTCATCGCCAGCCAGGTTTGTCTATCCTTGCCAAACCATTCCTCGGCCCGCTCGGCCAAGTCCAGTTCGCCGGCTTCGACAGAGATTGTAACGCGGTTCTTATTTGACAGCTTCCGTTGCAGAGTTGCGCGCATCGGCTTTCGTTCCATGCGCCCGGCAGGTATCGCTAATGATGTCATTTTCGTTCAAAACGCCGCTCTGAAACCCTTAGAGCTTTTCGCCGGTCGCCATCACAGCGGGCCAACTATCAAAGCGGCGCAATCGCTCAGAGTTTTCCTGCCCTCAGTTGGGTGATTGGGCCAACGTTTCGAGGAGCCACGGTCTAAGGACGCAACCGCGGCCAACTATGCTCCCCCCACTGAGGCTGTCAAGCATTGTGAGCCATTAATAGAGGTTGACTGCTTGTTACCTAATCAGGTAATTCTCCACCCGTGACGATCAGAGCCGGCCACAAGTTGAAGCTGTTATTAAACCGGGTCGCGCGGGCGGCAGCCCTGCACGGCAAGAAATCGGAGCTCGCCAAATTCCTCGGCGTGCCTCGGCCCCGGATTAGCAACTGGCTTTCTCAAGACCGCGCTCCCAATGGTGAAGTCACGCTTCGTATGCTTGAATGGGTCCAGGCAGAGGAAGCCAACCAAACTAAAAGCCCCGGCAGTGCGTCAACACAGCCGGAGCCAAGGACCCAACATCGGAGATCAGCGAATGAAAACCAAACGTCAAGTCCCAAGCGGAAGAGATAGCAAAACCGCAGCCATATCACAAGCCCAAACCCAGCACCGGACAGTGCCACAGTGCCAGGGCGCACGACGGAATTCTTCCGGTAACCTAGTCAGGCCGCTAGTTTGAGGCAGTCGTTGCGGGCGGCGTGAGCGTTGAGCCGCTCCTTCCAGAACTGG
>Ga0209517_10002116_pt1 | contig 28669 bp, 23 predicted proteins | sample PeaSoiMetSII2010_FD_187695 | JGI IMG/M metagenome (GOLD analysis project Ga0209517, IMG submission 187695) | Peat soil microbial communities from Weissenstadt, Germany - SII-2010 (SPAdes) (version 2) | ecosystem: Environmental > Terrestrial > Soil > Wetlands > Peat | place: Germany...
GGGCACTTCCTACCGTGTGCGCGAAAGCGAACTGGAAGCCGCTGCCCGCAACAAACCCAAGAGCGAAGGAAAAACCCATGCTCACTGATCGCGAGACTTATCGGCAGGCTGTAATCTCTCTCTATCTCCGCCTCCCCCACACGCCCCGACGTCTGAGCCGCTTCGACCTACGCTTGCTGGATCAACTTTGGCAGCGCCAGATCCCGTTGACGGTCATCGAAACCGCCTTCCTCCTGGCCTCCCTCCGCCGCGCCGCTCGCCGCCCCGACGCCATGCCCCTTGGGCCCATCCGCTCGTTGCATTACTTCATGCCGGTGATCGAAGAACTGCTCGCCCAGACGGTCCCAGAGTCTTATCTTGTCTACCTGCGCAGTAAGGTTACCCTTGGGGCCAACCTCGGTATATAGTCTGAAACCGCAATGCAAATTGAAAACCCTGGTTCAGCTTCCTGAGACTGGAGTTGCCTGCCGGCGGCGGCCAGCCGTTCGCGGAGAATCAACACAGCAAGCACGACCGTTATCATCGGATAAAACGCGGTTGTGGCTGTGATTACCGATGTACTGCCGTTTGTGCGATAAGCGGCAAAAAGGGTAAGGCCACCGACGCCGGCAAGAATCCCATTCAGCACGGCATAGGAAATTCACTTCACACTTTTCTCCAAGTTGAAGCGGCGTGCCATCAGCAGCGCAATGCCGACTGGTAGCGCACCCACCGTGAAGAGGAACTGCATGGTTTCTGGAGGAATTTCCCGGGAGCCGAGTTTCGAAAGGAGCGCCCACGCTCCCCAGCAGAGCACCCAGAGGATGGAATACCAAAACCAACGTGTCTTTAAAGCCTGACTTAAGGCTATTTAGACAAACCTCCCAGGACGGGCGCAGCGAATCTGTCGCCCGAACGGCTGCACCCGCAAACGTTATCGCAATCACTTCTGCACAGGAGTAAGGACGATGTTGCGGAAAGCCGTTCGCCCCTCCTCGCTGCCCTGGAGGTAAACCGGCCCGGGCAACTCCTCGTGGCTGTCGAGAGCGCCACCGGTAATGCCGGGGATATCCTTGTGATCGATGATAGTCTGGCTGTCCTGCACCACCGTCACGGTTCGGCCAACGAGAGTGATGTCAAAGGTCCGCCATTCTCCCGGCTTCCGCGGCAGCTCCGGCGTCGGGTCAAGGAATCCGTACACCCCACCAGTATGGTGGCTGGGTGGTTCCTGTATGGAGTCGGTTTCAATCTGCACCTCATATCGACCCCGCAGAAACACGCCACTGTTGGCTTGGGGGCCGCAGTTGAACTCGAGATGTAACTTGAAATCCCCGAATTTGCCGAGCGTGATGATTTCAGCGCCGTGGCCGTGATTAACCAGCTCACCGCCTTCCACCTTCCAATTGCCTCCCCGGCTTGGATCGCTAAGCCTCCAGCCGGTGAGATCCTTGCCGTTGAATAGAGTGAGGGGCTTGCCCCATTCGGGAGCGGCCGCCCGCTTCAGGCTCGGAGATCTCCGGCCCACCCACGGCCAGGAAGTTCCGCTGGGCCCGGTTACAGTGCCTACCAGTTGGCCTCCCGCCGCCTTTCCCTTGAACGTCATGTCCTCAGTAAAGCCTTCTTCTCCCTTGGGCGAGACGAATTCGAGTTCGCCTTCTTTCATCTGCACACGGGCCAGAGGCGTCGCGTGATCCGTGAGACCCACCATCACTACTTTGGGTTGGCCCCCTGCGTCCGTAACCTCGATCCAGGAGGGAAGCTCCTTGGACGGTGTTTTCAAGCTGAGATCCCAGCGGCCCAAGAAGGGCTTCAGGGAGGTCTGCGCGTTCAGGGTCGAGATCGGAATCAAAACCATCAAGCAGAAGAGCATTAGAACGATTCTTGTTACGACGCCATCTGCCACACAGCCGCGGGCACTTGAGCTTGGCGTTATGTGCAACATAAACTCCTCCTCTGTTTAGAAATGTTGAAAGCAAGGGGGCGGTACCCCGGAAAAACCACCCTTCACGACCTGTCTTCAGGGCCGCTTGGCGCGGGCGTATGCGGAAAGAGCCCGCACGTTCTCCGGTGGTGTGTCGCGCGGCACCTCGCATCCCGCCCCTACCACGAAGCGCTCGCCCGCCTGGCGATGACATTCTGTAAGTTCGCGCAGGATCGTGTCCGGGGTCCCGTCCCTCAAGGTACGGACGGGATCTATGTTTCCCATGATGGCTGGGCGAGGACCGAACTTCTCGCGGGCTTGAGCCACAGGCGTGAGGAAATCCAAATCCACGATTTCGCACCCAAGCCGCCCTATGCCCTCGAGGATGGCGCGCGTGTCACCACAGATGTGCAACCGCACGCGTGCTCCCATCGCATGTATGGCATCGACCATTTTCTTTTCGTAGGGCCAAACCATGCTCTCGTAGAACCGGGGACCCACCAGCGAAGCGGCGGCGTCCCCGATGGCGATCAGGTCAGCTCCCGCCCGAATTTCGGCCCGGGCAAAAGCCAACTCCATCTCCACCACAAATTCGAATAGATCGCGAATGAAATCGCGGTCGTCATAGAAGTCCAACATGAGCTGGTTGATGCCGCGAAGATCGGCGGCCTCCGCGCAGGGACCTTCCACCCAGGCCTCAATCAATTTCGTGGTCCCTACGCGTTCCTTAAACAAAGCCACCGCTTTGATACCGTTATTCATCCGTCCTGGCGAAAAGGGGTCGGGAACGCGCAGCGTGGCGAGTCGGCGCTTGTCACTCAGCAGTCCATTGGCTTCGTCCATGGCGGGAGGCTGATCGGGGAAGTAAACGACCGGCGCTCCGGCATCCGCCGCTTCACAGGCGGGGTCGGTGCAGAACGTGACGTAATCGAAATCGAAATCCTCCGCCACGCGGATCTGGCCTTCGACTTCCACCCGAAAATCCGTGGCATAATCCAGGTACTTCCTGCCGATGTAGTCGGAAGCAAACATCATCGTGAGCGGCATGCAGGGCAGGCGGTCCACCCTCTGCTCTGCCAGAAATGCCAATACCCGCTCGCGGCTGTTCATTGAGCTTTCACACCACTAGTTTCCACGGTACCCGATATTCCAGATCCAGCAGTTTCCGTGCTTCAGGCGAGCCTTGCACCAGCCTTTGATCCGCCGCGTCCCAGGTCACGCGTGATTGAGTGCGGTAGGCAATGTTCCCCAGGTGGCACGTGTTAGTTGCCCGCAGGCCGATTTCGATATCACATACCGGCCGCTGGCGCGACTTCACGCAATCAAGGAAATTCCGCACGTGCTCGAACAGTCCCTCGTCGGCGTCCTTCAACTCCATGGCAGGAGTTCGGTCCACCAGGTTGGCACCAGAACGCGATTTTTCCGGATGAACCTGCAGGCCCATTTCATCAAAAGTCAGCGTCCCGTCCGAGCCGTAGAATTCAATGGCCCACTCGCGCAGCACGTCCCAATCGCGGCCGGTGTATTCGTGTTCACCGTGCCGCGAGTGCTGGTTTCCCATCCTAAGCTCGTAGGTGGCCAGGAATCCGGGGTATTCGAAAGTGACCTGCAAGGTGTCGGGAGTCTGGCAGTTGTCATGAGTGGAGAGTTTTCCGCCGACAGCCGTAACGGCTTTCGGCCCGTCAACCTTCATCGCCCACTGGATGACGTTGATGAGATGGACTCCCCAGTCGGTCATCCATCCGCCGGCGTAATCCCAAAAATATCGGAAGGTCGACCACAGGTACTTCTCGCCTCCGAAGCGATTCCAGTTGAAGGGTACCTTGGGGGCAGGGCCAAGCCACAAGTCCCAGTCAAGCCCGGCAGGGGGCTCGCTGTCTTCGAAGATGCCAAAGCCCTGCGGATACATGTTGAGGTAGTTCCACGTTCGCACCCAGTCGACCTTGCCGATGAGCCCGTCCTGCACTACTTGCACTCCCTTCTGGAAGTGAGCGCTGGAGTGCCACTGCGTTCCGACCTGCACGACGCGATTGTATTTGCGCGCGGCCTCCACCATCCGCTTGCCTGCCTCGATGGTCGTGGCGACGGGCTTCTCTGTGTATACATCTTTGCCGGACTGGCAGGCGAGCACCGCCTGCAAGGCGTGCCAGTGATCCGGAGTGGCGATCAGCACGGCGTCGATGTCTTTGCGGTCGAGCACTTCCCGAAAGTCGGTATAGCCTTTGGCCTTGCCCTCGGTGGTTTTCAAGGCCCGCTCAAGGTGTGGCCGGTAAACGTCGCAAACGGCCACAAGGTCCACGTCCGGCTGCTTGAGGAATTCCGTCATCACGGAGCTGCCTTCGAGTCCCGTGCCGAAAACAGCCACCTGGATCTTGTCGCTCGCACCCACCGCCCGACTCGCGCCCATGGCCGAGGCCGCCAGACCGGCACCGGCAGCTGAGAGTGCCGCCCGTTTCATAAAAATACGTCGATCGATCCCGCCACCCATGTGAGCCTCCCTACTTGTCATCCACCTCGAGCTGGTCTTCGCTTTCCCTGGGTTATTGCGCTGCATCCGCACGCTGCGGACGCATGCCAAAGCCAACCCGGTCACTGGGCGGAACCTGCCGCGGCGAAGCCATCGAGACTTCGGGATCTAAGAGAATGGTGCGAGCGGCCACCGAAGCGCCTGCGGCTCCAGCGGTCGTCCTCAGCCATTGACGGCGCGTGAAGGTCGCTTTGCTCATAATCCGGCCCCTTTGCTTGGAGAACGGGTGCTTTTGGGTGTCCGGGCGCGGCGGGGTGTAAATCCCGCCGCGCCCAAGGTACCTGCCAGAAGTGCAAACAACGTCCGACTTAGTCTAAGAGACGAACCTCAATGCGCATCAGAAGACGAAGCGCAGCCCGAGCTGAATCTCGCGTTCGACCGTGGCCGTGTAGCCTGTAATCCCAAAACTTGGCGAGCCGAGCGTCGCGCCGGGCGCTCCAAACGTTGCAGAATTGAAAATGTTGAAGAATTCGGCGCGGAACTGCAGCATCTTCGATTCCGTGAGGTGTGTGTCCTTGAGGATCGAGAAATCCAGGTTGGACCACCCGGGAGCGGTGAATGTGTCTCTCCCCAGGTTTCCGGGAGCGGACTGCACCTGGCCATTCACCGGACTGAGGGCGGTCGGTATATTAAAGTAGCCGGTGCCGATTCCGCCACTAGTTCCGATCACGGCGCTCGAAAAGAACTGCGGCCCCTTACCCTCGGTGGGGCTGAGGGTTGGCTTTTGCAGGAAGAAGGGCCGGGTGCTTCCGCCACTTCCGTACTGGAGCGTGCCGTAAGGGGAATTCACCGTGAAGGGGTATCCGGTCTGCGCCTGGAAAATGCCCTGCACCTTCCAGCCGTGCGTGAGCCGTCCAGGCACGCGTGAAAATGCATCCATGTGGCCGAAGGGCAGTTCGTAACCGAAGTTGGCAACGAACCGCTGGGTAACGTTGTAAGCGGCCGGCCCGTACTCGCACTTGATGCAGGTCGGGTTCTCCGGGTTAGTCGCCCCGCCATTCCACACTGAATCGGCGTCCGTCAAATCCTTAGCCCAGGTGTAGTTGGCCTGAAAGGTGATGCCGTGGGTGGGCGACATCTTGCGAGCCTGCAGTTGCAGAGCGTTGTAGGAGGAGTAACCGCCGTTGTAGAAGACCTGGAGTTCGCCCAGACCGGGAGTGATGTTGGCGAAGGGCGTGTACTGGGATTCGGCTCCCGAGTAGGCATTGGGATACTCGGAGTTGTAAAGGCTGACGCCGTTATTCGCGACATAGGAAGCTGAAACTGCAATGTCGCCCTTGAACTCGTGTTCCAGAGTGAAGTTGCCGTTGATGGTGTACCCGTTCCTCATGCTGTCCGAAGGGGCGTCGACGTAAAGAGCGCCCAGGATCGCAGCGTAGGGGGCGTAGTTCACCGCGGTGTTGGGGGGAATGGTCTTGGTATTTCCATTGGCGGCGATCGGCTGCCCCGTGATACTGGTCAACACGGGAAGCGTGACGGCCATGGGGGTGAGGCTGTAAGGCGCGCCGAGGATATAATTCTCGCTGGCAAGGGGAAAATTCACGAGACCTTGGTCAGGATAAACGGTGGGAATCACATTGGTGAAGATCCCAAAACCACCTCGTAAAGTGGTCTTCCTTCCGAGGTCATACGCAAAGCCAACACGGGGGCCGAAATTCCCACCAAGATAATCGGGTTGCCACAAAGGCTGAGGGTTAACGATGAAATGTCCATAGAGGCTGCCGCGGTCGGCCGTGCGCGCCAGCCGATCGTCAACTTCATACGGAACGGAAGCGTATTCATAACGCAGACCTAAGTTCAGGGTGAGCCTCCGAGTCACTTTAATGTCGTCCTGCGCATAAAGGCCAAGTGTCCACCGGCGCAAGCCCCACCACACGCCGCCCCCTCCGGCTCCGGGCGGTCCAAAACCTGCCACCGTGGTCGCGCGCTCATATTGGTAATCAGCACCCTCCATCAGGCTGATCAAGCCGCTGGGGCTGGGTGTGCCAGCCGGCAGTGATGCCCCTCCGTTGGTCGAGGGAATGGCAACCGGGAGGAACGTGCCGGTGGTAAAGCCGTAACTGCCGCTGGGACCCGTGCCGGTAACGCCCGTGCCGTTGTCCCACTCGCGGTGATATTCTGCACCGAAGTTAAAGGAATGCTTACCTGTTGTCCATTGGATGCTGCCCTTGGGTTCGAAGACGGTGGTTACGTATTTGGTCTCGAAGGTGTCGGGACCCCAGCCCCACAGGCTGCCGTCCCAAATGCTGGATTGGGTGGTAGTGTACTCGGCAGGCGTTTCCGGCACGCCTTCAATGCCCCGGTTTAAAGTAAACATGAAATTGCCCAGCAGAGTGGGCGAGAAAAGGTGTGTCTCGCTCAATGCGTAGTTCCGCGCATTGGCGATGGTGCTGCTGGAGAAATTGGAGCCGCCAAGTTCGGCCGCCCAAGAGTCGGTATCCTTCAGGATCTGGTTGGCATAAGAAGCGCGCGCAAAAAAAGTGTCCTTCGAGGAGAAATTATGGTCCAGCCGCACCGAGAACTGATCGTCGTTGGTCGGCTGGGAGAACTCGTAATTGTAGGTATTGGGCCCGTAAATCCCATTCGGCTGATTGGGGAGCGGGTAACGGTTCAGAACCTCCTGGGCGGTGGGGTTGAGAGGAACTGCGAGGTTATCCGGTTGCCCATTTTCCGTGATCGTCACCAAGCCCTGCCTTTCCGCAGAGGTTGGAACGATGGCGATATTCGGTTCGCCGAGCCGTTGCCGCAGGCCGGCATACTCGAGAAAGAAAAAGGTCTTGTCTTTCTTAATAGGCCCGCCAAAGGTCCCTCCAAACTCGTTTCGCTTGAAGGGCGCGACGGTGGTAGCGAAGAAGTTGCGGGCGTCAAAGGCGCTGTTCCTCACAAAATCGAAAGCGCTGCCGTGAAATTGATTGGTTCCGGTCTTGCTTACAATTTGGGTGATGATGCCGGCACCCTGCCCATACTGGGCCGAGTAGTTGTTCGCCTGCACCTTGAATTCGCTGATGGCATCCAGGTTGAAATTGGTGAACTGGAGGGTGCCCATCTCCGCGTCACTCACATCGGCGCCATCCAGGGTTCCCACATTCGTCTCGCCGCGATTGCCGTTGCCGACCAGCTCACCGCTCATCCAGCCCATGATGCCCGTGTTCGGCACCACGCCGGGCTGCATGGTCATGAGGCCTTCAATATTCCTGCCGTTCAGCGGAAGCTCCTGCGTTTGCTCTCCGGAAACCACTTGGGCGAGGGTCCCGTCCGTCGTATTGAGCAAGGGCGGCGCGGCAGTCACTTCCACGCTTTGGGTTACGCCCGACAACACGAGCGTAAAATCCACAGATCTTGTCTGGCTGACGTCCAGAGTGATTCCGGAAGCAGTCCCGGTCTTGAAGCCAGCCGCCTCGGCGGTGACGTTATAGGTTCCCACCACCAAACGCGGGATGGTGTAGCTTCCGGCGCTGGTGGTTACTGTGGATTGGGCAACTCCCGTCTCCGCCCGTGTGGCTGTGACCTTAGCGCTTGCAATGACAGCGCCGGAGGGATCCGTAATGGTGCCCGTGATCGCACCCGTAGCTTGAGCGTGAAGCAGGCTGGGGACGAGGAGAACCCCGGTCGCAGCGAAGGTAATCAGTCGCAACAGATGCTCTCTCATAAACGCTCCTTGTTCAAAATATGTCGACACAATTTGGAAAGGCGGCGGGCATCATAGTCGAGTCCGACCGGCGTGTCAAGCGACAAATCGAATAAACGATTGTACCTATAATCCGGCCATTTCTAATCGGGCCTGACAAACAATTGTACGTATGATTGCCCTAGGCCTCATTATCTGTTATCCTGTGCGGCGTCAAGTCATGGACACACCGCCCAAGAGACCTGAAGCTTTTCGCATCGAGACCATTGATCGTAGTACTCCCATACCCCTGTACTACCAGATTGCGCAGCGCCTACGGAACGACATTCGCGAGCGCGGCTTGTGCCCGGGGGACCTGCTGGGGACGGAGGAAGGAATCCAAGAGACCTTCCAGGTCAGCCGTGCCACGGCCAGAAAGGCGCTGGAGGAACTGCTCGAGGAAGGACTGGTCACGCGAATCACGGGGAAAGGGACCTACGTTGCGAAGCCGAAAGTCGCCGTCCAGTTGCCCGCCTTGCTGAGCTTCAGTGCGGAGATGAAACGGCTGGGCATGACGCCCAGCAGCCGGGTTCTTGACGCTGCTTTCGTTACCCCGGATGAAGAGGTTGCCCTCAACCTGATGATCGAAGAGGAAACTAAGGTACTCCGGCTGGAGCGCATTCGGTATGGCGACGAAAGCCCCATGATGCACGCTATTGATTACTTGCCGAGTTGGGTTGGCCTTCGGCCGGACATGGACTATACGGGATCCCTGTACGAAATTCTCGAAAATGCAGGTATTCCTCCTGAAGAATCGCTGCACACAATCGAAGCGGTGACCGCAGACTTAGCGCTGGCAGGCCATCTCGATGTTTCTTTGGGATCTCCCCTCCTGCGATGTCGCGATATTGCTTTCGATGCCCAAGGCCGGCCCTTGATTCTTGGCATAAATGTTTGGCGAGGCGATCATTACAGCTACCAGGTACACCTCAAGCGTCGCTCCTCCGAATCAGGTTGAGGCCAAAACGGTTTGCATTGGGGATGGACCGCGGGCCTCCAAACCAGCTAAGGCAGTTCCGCGCCCCACTGACAGGATACTCTCTGCCAACTTCCGAACTTGTGGCGTACGACCGACGAAGACGATTGGGCAGAATCCCCAGTCCATCGCTCGCCACAACATGCGCAACTATTCCTGCTCCTTAGCAGCGTCCAACGCCGTGCGATTTATTCCGTGCCGCCGCGCCAGTTCTCCTGCCGCCGCCCACAATGAATCCGGAAGTGGTACACGACGAGCGTGTGAACTGCGCCATCGCCGCAGGCGCAGATAAATCTTTCGCACGTCAGGGGGAATATCAGGAACCTCATTGGCCATCGCCTGCCCTCCTCGCCCCGTAGGGCAAAGGGCAAACGTTAGCGACATTGGTCACACCAAGTCACGCAGCCGTGCCGGAAGGACACGGCTGACCTTCAACCCCACCCCGGAAAACCGGCCTCAGTTCAAATTTCTACGTTCTTAAATGCGCGCCGACACCTGTCTCCGCTGCCGGCGCCGAGTCCCGCCTGCGCCGCATTTTTTCCCGAAACTATCGGCGCCGCACCTTGGTGAACACGGCGTTGCTGAGCGTGGCCATTGTCGGCCTCTGGGCAGCCGCCGTCTACGAGCCTACCGCCGCCCTTCTGCTCGCGGGAAAGGCGGGCATTACCGGAGCCCACGCCACGCGGACGGTTTCCGTCGCCAGCGGCATACTCGCTCTCGGCACCATCCTCGGCTGCCTCCTGGTCCCCCCTGTTGCGGAGCGCTTCGGACGAAAGTCGACTCTGGGCCTCTATTTTGCGGGTATGGGCGCGACCATCCTTCTCAGCTTCGGGTGGGCGTTCTACCTGCCTCATGGGCTCTACGCATTCATCTCGGTACTGTTCTTCCTGGGATTCTTCGGCGGGAACTTCGCCCTTTTCAGCCTTTGGCTGCCTGAGCAGTACGGCACTTCCGTCCGGGCCACGGCGTTCGCCTTTGCGACGTCCTTCGGGCGCTTCATCGGCGCCGGAATGAACTTCCTGCTAGGGACGATGGTCCGCAGACTTGGAACACTCGGAACCCCCGTGGCCTTCACCTCCGTGGCGTTTGGGCTGGGCCTGCTGCTGCTCCCCTTCGCTGAGGAAACGCGGGGCAGCGCCCTGCCGGACGAATGACAGATGTAAGATACGCCGCGGTGGATGGTACGCCCCCGGGTCATCCCACCTTTCGCAGTTGGCGTCTGGCCGGGCGACCGCGCACTCGGAAACTACTCCGAGTGAGTACTTTTCCGGATTTGGAACGATAACGCCCTTCCTTCCCGGAATCCGAACCTGCCCAAGGTGGGCGAGTTGCCCGCTGGGCGACCACCTGTCCACAATCCTGGGATTTACTGAACAGAGAGATCCGGGTCGCCAGATGCGCGGGTAGGCCGTTATACGTCCAAGTGCCGGCCGTGGCACTGTCTCAGGCGATTAGTGAACAGTAGCCGACAAGGCAGGACCGATCTGCCGAATCTGAGGCGAACGCGGCGGGCTTCAGAGCAACCGTGGCACGGACCTCTCCTCCAGGTCGGCAGATTTTCTCTTGTCAATTAGGGACTGTCCTTCGGGCGGGTGCCACGCTGGCTTGATCGGACGGTAGTCTTCAATCTGAAGGAAGGGCCACGATTCTTGCCACGCCGATCAGCTCCACATCTTCTTCCCAATCCCAGAGCTGAGCGGTACGTTCGACATGGGCCTTGGCATACTGAAAGGCTTCCTCGACGTCCATTTTGTGGAGTGCCTCCAAGGCTCTTTCGGCCTGAGGTGAGAGCGACTCATTGTCGCTGTACCTGCTTGCAGCCAAAGAGGAGAGTTCTGGGTCGATGCTTCCGTCAGGCAGCACCACAACCGTGTGCATGTCGAAAAGGTATTCGTCGCCATCTTCGCGCTGCACTCGCGAGCGGACGGTGAAGTTAAACTGGTAGCCCGCTTGGGGCGCGGCGGAACCATTCCCATTCGCACGAATCACGCGAACGGCGTTGTGTCCACCAAAACTGTAATCTCCCACGCGGCGCAGCATGGCGTCGATGAACGGGTGCCCGAGCGCCAGGAAATCCGCCTGGGAATTACGGATGGCCGTTGCGCGGTCAAACGTGGCCATCCGGTAGCGCTCATCAAGGCCGTACTCTTTCATCGCTTCGGGCGTCAGGAATTCATAGAACACGTCCTTGCGCTGCACCTGCCGCCGTTCGCGGGCGAGAAACTTCAGCGTAAAGTCTTCCAGGTCCTTCAAGCTTACGGGGCTGGCCAGCGCCTTTTGGTAACTGTCAAAGCTGTAGCTGGATGCATCCTTAAAGAGGCTCTGGGTAGCAATCTCAAACGCCTCCTGCGCCCGCTTCACCGCCGCTTGGATTTCCTCTTTGGTCTGCTTGTTCAGCGTCCCATCCACCAAAGCCTGCTTATAGATCTCATCCGGGTCGATCTCTGTTTCCAATTGCCAGTTCAAGCTGGCGATCAGATCATCGGGGTTTTCGCCGGTCACCTGCTGGAGCGCCTGCGCCGCCACTCGCAGACGCGCCTCGAAATACGAACGCACGGTTTCCTCCACCGTGTCTTTGGCGCGGAGGTTGTAAATCTGGACCACCTTCTCCTGGCCGTAGCGGTAAACGCGCCCCACGCGCTGCTCGTAACGCATGGGATTCCAAGGAAGGTCGTAATTCACCACGATGTAGCAGAACTGAAGGTTAATACCTTCACCGCCGGCCTCGGTTGAAACCAGGAACCGCACCGAGGGCTCTTCCCGGAAGACGCGCTGGCTGCGACGTTTGCTTTCCGCGTCCGGCGTCTTGCCCTCCAGTTCCATGCCACCGTTAATCAGGACCACGGTCTTTGGGCCGTACCACTTTTCCAGGCGCTCTTCGAGGAATTCCTGGGTGCGGCGGTACTCGGTGAAGATCAGCACCTTGGCGCCCGGCGTTTCCGTGTCAATTTTCTTCAGCAGCTCGCGGAGGCTGTCGATCTTCTTCTCCCGCGTCACCTTGATGGCCAGGAGCTTTTCGAGTTGCTTGATTTCGTCCTTCAGGATTTCGCGGTCGGTCTTCAGCACCACGTCTTTTTCGTCAAGCTCGCCCTGGAAGCGCACATCGCGGGCCTCGTCCTCCTCTTCCGGGAACTCCTCCAGCTTTTTCCCCAGGCGCGCCAGGCGGCCTTCCAGCGCCGCCTTGATGGCGTGGAACGAACTGGCATTCAACTTCTGGAAGGTGGTCAGGATGAATCCCACGGCGCGCTTGTGCATGGGGTCTTCGATTTTTTCAATCGAGTTGTAGCCCGTGCGGATGTAATCCTCGACGGCGGTATAAAACTCCTTTTCGTCGGGGTACATGGCGAAGGGCAAGGGATGGGTCATGCGTCCCTTGAAGACCACCTTCCCTTCAGCGTCCGTCACACGCAGCTTCGGCGTGCGCAGAATCAGCTTGGAGTAGGGCACCGCGCCGGGTTCGCGAAACAGCGGCTGGTCAGTGAGTGTGGAAAAATCCGCCTTGGGTTCAAGCAGCCGCACCAGGTTCATAAAGCGGCTGTGGTCGGGATCTCCCGAGTGGGGTGTGCCGGTCAGCAGCAGCAAAGCGTCCGTGTAGCCGCGCAGGGCCTCCGCCAGTTGATAGTTCTGCGTCCGGTCGGTTTTTCTCCCGTATTCCTTGGCGCTCAGCCGATGCGCCTCGTCAAAAATGATCAGGTCCCAGGGGCGGTTCTCGAGCAGGATGCGTTTGTGCTCCTTGCGCTTCAGGCGGTCGAGCGAGGCGATGGCGCGGGCGCGCAGGTCCCAGACGCGCGGGTTCGTGGCCGTGAAGTCGAGACCGAAAATCTCAAAGGGAGGTTCGGATTGAAACTTGTCCTTAAATTCTTCCTGCCACTGGCGGGTAAGTCCTGCGGGCGTAATGATGAGGGTTCGATTGGCGTAGCCGCGCTGGAAGAGAGCCTGCCAAACCATGCCCGCCTCGATGGTCTTGCCCAGGCCCACTTCGTCAGCCAGCATGAACCGCCGCCGGGGACTGGAAACTACGGTGTACGCCGTGAAGATTTGATGGGGCAGAATCTCGGTGCGGGCGTTGGAGAGCTGCCCGCCCTTGTTCGTCGTCAGGAAGCGCGCCGCCATCTGCCGCAGGTCGAACTTCCAGGCCTCCTCCCAAAGCCCCGCCTTCGCCCGTTCCAGCGGCGTGGGACAAACCTCCACTTCGTCCAGGCTCAAAATGAAGTTCTCCGAGCGGAAAGGCGGGAGAGAAAAAACTGAGGGGTTGAATTCAACCTTGCAGAGACCGTCCCGGACCTTGTAAACCTTGCCGACCCCATAATCCCGGTACATGGAGTTCAGGCTGCGTACGTTCGTGCCGAGTTCGACGGTCGCCGTTTTGTGATTGACGCCAGTAGGGCTTGCCACAATTCTGGATTATACACCGCTGAGGCGGCGACTTTACGTCACCATAACGGGGCGGATTAAACCGCCAACTACCTCAATTTTCTTCGTCTTCTTTCGCAACCCCCTAAAGCTCCCCGCTTTCTGCCTGGGCTTCCTGGATGCCTTTTTTGTGAAGCAAAGATGGTACAATCCCTTGTGGCAGAGACGCAGATCTACGCCAGTGCTTCTCAAGGACAGCAATTGTGATTGAAGAGAACTTTGACATTCCTTTCATTGCAAGCCTAGCCTTGCGCGAAAAGCAGATCCAACAGAATTACCGGCCCGTCATCGCTGTACATAAGTGGTTCGCGCGCCGTCCCGGAACACTCTTCCGCGGCCTTTTGTTATCAGAATTTGGCTCTGGTTCGCTGCGCGATTCCTTTTATTTGCCGCACAACCTCAAGGGGCTGAAGATAGGCGATCCTTTCATGGGAGGCGGGACCCCCCTTTTGGAGGCCAATCGACTCGGGTGCGACGTCCTTGGCTATGACATAAACCCGATGGCCTACTGGATTGTGCGTGAGGAGATGGAGCACATCGACTTAAAGGCCTATCGGCAATCTGCCGGAGAGCTACGCTCCACTCTTGAGGGAAAACTGGGGAACTTATATCGAACCCCATGCCTCTACTGCGGATCGACAAACGCCCATGTTAAGTACTTCCTATGGGTTAAAGTCCAACGATGCTTGAATTGTCAGAACGATGTCGATCTTTTCCCCGGATACCTTCTTGCAGAGGATCGAAGACATCCGAAAAATGTCCTTGTCTGTGCAGACTGCGGCGAACTGACCGAGTGCAGTAACCGGCTCAGTCCAGGCAGGTGTAGCTCCTGCCAAGCGCCCTTATCGGAGTCCGGGCCTGCCAAAAGGAACCAATGCCGCTGTCCGCGTTGCAATGCCATGCTGAAGTACCCGAACGCCAGTGCGGGGCCTCCGCGCCATCGAATGTTCGCAATCGAATACCACTGCCCGAAGTGCAGACCCAAACATACAGGGAGATTCTTCAAGAGGCCCGGCGAAAAAGATCTTGCGGCGATGGCTGAGGCCGAAGTTTTGAGAAGCAAACTGGAACCCGAGTTCATTCCCAGCGACTGCATCCCAGACGGCGATGAAACCAACCGGCTCCATCGGTGGGGCTACCGGAAATATTCCGAGATGTTCAATAGCAGGCAGCTCGTGGGCCTGGAAACCAGTGCGAGGGTGATCAGCCAGGAACAAAGCGATCGAATTCGACGAGCGCTAGCGACCAACCTCTCTGACCTGCTGCGGTATCAGAACATGCTCTGCCGGTACGACACGATGGCGCTGAAATCCCTCGACATATTCTCCGTGCATGGATTTCCGGTGGGGCTAGTGCAGTGCGAGTCGAATCTCCTGGGCATTCCTAATGGACGACAAGAGACCAATGTGGGCAGCGGCGGTTGGTCGAACATCGTTGAGAAATACGCAAAGGCAAAAGCATACTGTGACCATCCCTTCGAGATTCGCCACAATGGTGGCGGTAAGGATGTCGTCCGCATTCCCGATGAACGGATTGGCGAAGCCGGCAATGGACCATCGCCAGAAACAAATTCCAAAGCCATTGATCTAAGGTGCGGGGATGCGGCAAGCGCCGATCTCCCTGACGAGGGACTGGATGCAGTTTTTACAGACCCACCGTACCTCGGCAACGTGCAGTACGCCGAGCTTATGGACTTTTGTTACGTCTGGCTACGCCGCCTTGCGGGGCACGCTCTACCCTCCTTCCGCGAGGTAACAACCCGAAACGCGGGCGAGCTTACCGGAAACGAAAATATGAACCGAGGGTTGGCGCACTTTACAGAAGGACTTTCGGCTGTATTCCGAAAAGTGGGGCTTGCTTTGAAGCCGGGGCGTCCCCTCGTGTTTACCTACCACCATAATAGGATCGAAGCGTACTATCCCATCGCGATTGCCATCCTAGACGCTGGTTTGACGTGCTCCGCGTCTATTCCCTGTCCGGCAGAGATGGGTGCGTCAATACACATTAGCGGCACAGGCTCATCGGTTGTTGACACGGTCTTCGTGTGCCGAAAAACAGGCACGACGAAGCGGCACCTTATCGCCAACGACTTGGAACAAGTGGCGGCGCTCGTCAGGGAGGACTTGGCGAAGCTCGGGGCTGGCGGCCTGAAGTGTACACGTGGCGACGCGCGATGCGTCACGTTTGGACACCTTGTCAGATTGGCAATATGGAACTTCCACAAGAAATGGAATCCGAAACTGTCGACGTCGGAAAAGGTGTCAGAAGTGGCCCGCTTTATTCGTGGCATTGGCGAATTTGCGAAGATCGAGAGTCTCGTCTCCGGCGACCAACCACCTTGCCTGGAAGCTTCAAATTATAGCCCCACGCTGGCGTGAGAGATTTAGCAGGAACAGGCATGCTCAAACAACCTTTCGAGGTTCCCTTCTCTGAAGTCAAGGCCCATCCAGAAGATTACGTTACTGCGGTGTTTTCCAGCTTGGTCTCCGAGTTCCTCATAATGCCCAAAGGCGAAGGGTTTATCGACTATGAAACGTTCGAGGGTGGTTACGAGAAGCTCAAACAGGCCACGACGGCCTTTCAGCGGATGTCGGTTGATGAGCTTCTTCCTGTAGCCGTCAGCTACCCCATCACGATTATCGTTTTGCGCTCCATACTCGGATTTTCACCGTCAGAGTGGGCTTATGTCGCCAGCCAGCGGTCGGGAGTTGAAATCACGCAGGGTTTTGCGCGCTCTTTGGACCGCAAAGTTAGGATGCGACCAACCGAGCCCCTAAAGGAGCAGGGTGTAACTTACGATAGGTTAATGGTCCTGATTGAGGCCGCATGCCAACTCTTACGAGAGGGCGCTCCGATAACTGATCTCACTAAACTTCATCGCCTCGCCAAGGCCGATACGCATAATGGTATCGTCTCGCTGCGAAGCCTTTCAGGACTCGGAGTTCCTTACGCAATGCTCCTTTACGAGCGTTTCCTCGGAAGACCATTTGCTGGCCACCGAGATTCCGTCAGCGAACTTATTGGCGACAATCTGGAGTCGGTAATTGAAGATGTACTGTCGAAGGCAGGTGTCAGTTACCGGAAGACGAGGCGCGCCGAACGGATTCCAGGCTTTGACCAGGCCCCAGACTTCATCATTCCCAGCGAATTCAATCCCAAGGCGATCATCGAGGCGAAGATAACCGAAGATGACGGTACCGCCCGGGATAAGGTGACCCGGATTCAACATCTTGGCGAATTGAGCTTGGCAGGCCAGCCTTCCGACCAGCCAAAGTATGAAGTTATAGCCTGCATCGCTGGAAGAGGCTTCGGCGTGCGCCGCGAAGACATGCGCAAAATGCTTATCGCCACTCGCGGTAAGGTTTTTACCTTGAAGAATATCAATCGCTTGGTTGACCACTCCGGGATTCATGCGTTCCGGACCAAATGATTTAGACGCTTCCGTTGACCGCCACCTATCCAAGGCATAAGGATGCTGGTGTAGACATCCTGGGGCTGCGGTTCAGATTCTAGTTTCAGAGGATTTGCCGCCCGATGTTACCCTTTGCCAAGCGGCACCACATCCTTATCGGCCCGAAAGATTGCTAGGCTCTTTGTACTCCGCAATCACACTGCCATAAACCGAATCGGGGCGCCCCGTCGCAATCGTGACGTTGTGGTGGCCTTCCAGGGTGATCTTAGCGTCGCCGGCGAATTTCTTGAGTGCGGCAGCCACGCCGATTTGCAGGTCCATCTCCGACCTGGCCAGCGCCGCCGCCCTTCGAATCTGGTCGGCAATTGCCGCCGCGCTCCGTGTGACGATTTCGTCCAGAGATGGCTGACTTCGGGAATCTGCCGGGCGTTCCATGGCGGGTCCACCTCAATGCGGGGCTGTCTTCCAAGCTACAGCGGCGTCGATTCTACACCGGATGGCCGATCCATGAGCAGAATTCCTTCCACGGATACTCACCGGCCCGGATGCGAGTCCCCTCGTCATCCTCCCGCAGGGGCACGCCATGGCGTGTCCGTACGATAGCCGCCGGGGGGTGACTCTTAGGGAAGCGGTTGGGGTTCAGGGGAAGGGTCAAGGTCCCATTTCCGAGGACGGGAGTGCCGGGCGGCGACATTTCGTCACGGCAGCTCCTTCTGGCGTGGTCCGGGAGGGAGCGGCGAAGAAATTCGGGAGAGGCCGTTCGCTTTGTTGTGCTGCAATTCTAGACACTGGACGAGTCCGAACGGTGGATTCCCGCTTTCGCGGGAGCGGCGACCTTCAGGGTGCGCGTCCCCAGTATCGTCATTCGCGCGAAAGCGGGAATCCACTTCTCATGCCTGAATCGCAGTTTTTTGCATTTTTCACTTGACAAACTCAGGGGCATATGGTAGCCTATAACTGTGGTCATTTTATGGACACATTGTCGTGGGCAGGCTTCGCACCGCGAGGAAAAGCGCAATAGTCCCGGCACTGGGGAAAACCGGGGTCCGGAAAGAACAAAAAATAGTGGGAACGAACTCAGTTATGTTATTGAAAACAAAGAAAGGCACGTCGGAAACGAAGCTAAAACGAACTCAAAACGAACTCGAATTGAGTGCTCAAATGCGTGAAATAGAGCCAAAATTCGAGCTTATTGACATCGCCCACGTTGGGCCGGGGAACTGGACGGTGGGGGATGCGCCCGGGACCGAAATTGCGCGACTGGGGGAAACCCGGGGGACCGCGAGAGAATGCAAAAATAGCGGGAACAAAGCCAAGAACTGGTTGAAAACAAAGCACATCACTTTTTTGAAGGATTCAAATCAGGCGCCATTGGCACCGATCGGCGCAAATCAGGCCCTGAAGGGAGCGATGAACACCGCAATTTGGGAAAACAAGGCTCCGGCGTCGCAAGGCGAGGGAGAACAGGGACAATTTGTCGGCTAGACAAGATTGAGCCTTTCCAGCGACGACTTGTCAAAGTGGATGCTCGATTTGGAGCGGAAGGTGGAGCGTGACTTGGATGGAACGTCGTCCTGAGGAGTCCGCCATTCTTTTTGGGGGACGACGAAGAATCTCCGCATTCCTGGTCCTGATTTGCTTGGTGTTCCCCGCCGCGTTCGCGCAGCAGGGAGCGGGCAGTGAATGGCAGACACTCGATCAGGAAGTCACGGAACTCTATGGCGCGGGCAAGTACGAGCGTGCGTTAGCGCTGGCGAAGAAGGCGGTGGAGGTTGCCGAGAAGGAGTTCGGTCCGGAGCATCCCAATTTAGCCGCCAGCCTGAACAACCTCGCGGCGCTCTACCGCCTCGAGGGCCAGTACGCGCAGGCAGAGCTGCTCGACAAGCGCGCCCTGGCGATCACGGAGAAGGCGCTCGGCCCGGACCATCCCGCGGTGGCCACGCGCTTGAACGACCTCGCGTTGCTGTATCGCGCCCAAGGGCGGTACGCGCAGGCGGAGCCGCTTGATAAGCGTGCGCTGGCGATCAGGGAGAAGGCTCTCGGCCCGGACCATCCCGCGGTGGCCACCACCCTGAACAACCTGGCGGAGCTTTACCGCGCCCAAGGCCAGTACGCGCTCGCGGAGCCACTTTATAAGCGCGCCCTGGTAATTAGGGAAAAGGTCTTGGGGCCGGACCATCCCGATGTGGCCATCAGCATGAATAACCTCGCGGAGCTCTACCGCGCAACCGATCGGATCAGGGAAGCCGAGGAACTGGAGAAACAGGCGGCACGAATTCGAGCCCTTGAGCGATGACGGGGAAATCGGCGGACAGGGGCCGCGCCATGCGGCTATTCCGTTGCGCCGCACAGTCTGCAGCGACCTTGGACGTTCGGCGAGCCATGGGATGGGCCAGAAAGGGCGAGAAAACCGCTCCTGAGCAGCAAAGCGCCGCCGGGCGTGACATTCCGCGAAGCCGGTTGGTATGGATTCAGCCGAGCCCGCCAGATTCTGCTATTAGCCTTCATCCGGGCCACGACTCGTCCGATGGTGCAGGCCGAAACCCCCAAATAGTCGCTCACTCTGCTTGGCTCGTGCCCCCTGTCAGGAGCCCTCGCAGTCGCGCAAGCACCTTTTCGCCCCCTAACGGCTCTGGCAAGATGCCGCATCGGTGGTTGTGGCAGGGGCATAATTTTGTTGCGGGTGAAGGTTTGCGGGTCAGCCTTGGGGCGCGCGCAAGGAAGGTCCTTTGATACGAATCGTCTCCAGTAGCTCGTCGAGCAAGGGGCTAGCTAGACGTTTCATACCAAGCAAGAACACGACACTTGCCGTGTTCTTCAATCTTTGCTTAATTCTGCTCTTGAGTTCGGTATCGGAAGCCATGTTTCGCTTGGTTTTACGTGATCTCTCGTCAGCCACGTTAGGCCGGGAAAACAACATACGCGCCGCTTTCCCGATGCAAGCATATCACACGCGTTCTCGATCCGGCGCGTGCGCGTTTCCGGCTGCTTTGCGGTAGTTATCCAGAGAATCCAGTTCTGGCGCGCCATTGGCGTGATATCCGCCCACGATGCTTGCGCCCGTGGGGCAAGTCTCAGGGCTTTGCACAGCCCCTTGGGCATCCTGGTCTCCGGTTCTTCTCCAACCCGCGTAATCTCCACCGCTACCGTGTCTCCCGTGTCCGCGCCTGCAGCATCGCGGAGGGCTTTGTTCACCTTGAGCCAGTGACCCCCTTTTCCGATTGATTCGAGAGCGGCTCGAAAAGGGAAGCTATTGAGAGTTCCCTCAACCATCATCATACTTCCTGATGGAAGTTTTGCACTCGCGTTCGTAGGCAGAGTGAGAAGAGCCCACGATTCAATCTTTTCGGTATCCTTAGGCCAAAACAACTTGGCCCTGAACCGAATCGTGATTTGTTTTCTTGGCATCTTAACCCCAGAGACGACCTGATCAGCGCTTGCCAGTACCCAGGTCGTCGGAGCATCCGGCTTCGAGTCGCGGCCACTGCGCGATGGGGCGTCCGCCCGGCCACACTGGTTCCCAATTCGGCGAGCCGCTGCTAGTCCGCGTGTAGGTGCACTGTTGCGGCCAGCCAGCCGGCGAATCCTCCCAGGTCTCCTGCCGTCCGTAGACGGTCAAGTCGAGCAAGTGGTAGTTGTTATCCATCACCTCGACGCCGCGACTCGTCGTCCAGTAAGTCTCGAAGACATTGGATCCTTGTCGCAGGTAGCAGACGATGTGCATCCTGCCCACCCGCCGTCCAACCAGAAGGGTTTCGAGCGAGTCCTGGGGGGCCGAGTACCAAGGCATCTCCCAGCCCATAAAGTCGCGGTACCGGACGCTCTCTTCGTACGGGCCCTGGCAAAACGTGGCGTAGGTAACGTCGCGAGAGTGAATATAGGACAGCTCTCGGACCTGCGATGTAACCCAGGTGCACCCCTCGCACTGCTCCGGCGCAGGGTGGCCGGTGTGCCACATGAAATAGTAGGCAATGAGCATCCGACGTCCCTCAAACGCGTCCAATAGTGTCACCGCGCCGCGTTCGCCAACGAGCGGTGTGCCACCGTTCACCTCGACCATGGGGAGCCGTCGGCGGGCGGCCGCAATGGCGTCGCCTTCTCTTGTGTGAGCCTTCTCTCGAACCCGCAACACCTCTAACTCCGCCTGGAAGGTGCTCCGATCGACTGTTTTGGGCGCCGCAAGTTCATCTCTCATGATGTCCTTCATCGTTCCCTCCTTTGCTGCACAGGCTTTGGGTGGAGATGCCGCGCTCATGGGCATTTACATGCTTTCGCCTCTGCGTCGCGCCTTCGGAGGGCGGCTCCTTGAGGGTCGGTTAGTATATCGAGCCACCTCGGGTCAGGCGAGGTCTCGGCGTCGTAGTTGTCGTGCCAGTTCCACCACCGGTACGGCGGGGTTTGGGGGTAACCCTCTGGCGAGTCCTCCCACGTCTCCTGACGGCCGAGCGCCGTCATATCGAGGTAGCTCCAGGTGGTTCCCATCGCCTCATCGCCGCGGCTGTTGATGAAGTAGGTGCGGAACACCTTGTTGCCGTCACGAATGAACGCGTTGTGGCCGTGCCATTGATCCACACCGAAGTCAGCGTCGAAGCTGTCGGTGATGGTGTACCAGGGGAATTCCCAGCCCATCCGCGCCTTCAGGCGTGCGATGTCGGCCTGCGGCGCCCGCGAGGCATACACGAGGGTCGTGTCGCGCGCATTCAGGTGGGCGAGGTGGGTGACCTGATCGGCACCCAGAGAGCAGCCGCGGCAGGCATGCTCGGGCCAGCCGAACACACCCGGTTCGAAGAAGGCACGGTAGACGATGAGCTGACGGCGCCCCTCGAACAAGTCGAGGAGGCTCGCCTTGCCCTTAGGCCCGTCGAAACTGTACTCCTTCTCGATGGCCATCCACGGCATCCGGCGGCGCTGGGCGGCCATGGCGTCACGGACACGAGTTAGTTCCTTCTCTTTGACGAGCAGTTGCTGGCGCGCCGCCTCCCACTCCTGCTGTGACACGATCGGGGGGGTGCTCATCGCGAGGTGCCCCTTCGGGTGCTCCTTATCTCTCTCTTTGCTTTTTGCCATGTCATTCCTCCTTTGTTTTTTGATGCAGGCTGGGACCGCCCGCCCTCAAACATTTTCCGAAGTTGCCGATGCACGCCGCCCTTGGCGCCCTTCGGGAATGTAGACTTCAGCACTCACATCCCTGCGATAGCGTTTGGCCCAGCGGCACATACCTCTGAGCGGAGTGATGATCGTCTTCCCCACTCGGGTCAAGGAATACTCGACAGCAATGGCCTTCGATCCCGTATTATCAGGCATGATCCTTTCCGTCAGTTGGAAGATGGAAGGCGCAACCTAAGCGCCAAAGAGGCGTGCACAGGTCAGCTATATTCGTGCCCGAAGATTCCAAGTCCCCTTTATGCTAATAGATCGCCTGCAGGTCATGGTGCGAAGGGACTCTCCCCAGCTATGAACAGCCGGGCCTTCGACTCCTGAAGGCATCGGCGACCTTTAATACGCTTAAGCCTCTCCGATTCGGCAGTGAATCGATGGCAATTCTACTGACACACCCACTCCACACCCGTTCGCCCCTGCTAAGATAAATCTATGAATGTTCGGCTGCTATGTGCCTTGGAGTTTTATCGAGCAGGGCAGAGGTCAGAGGTCTGCAAGTTATTGATTTGGTAGGCCCGTGGGGACTCGAACCCCAGACCTCTACCGTGTCAAGGTAGCGCTCTAACCGGGCTGAGCTACGGGCCTACGAGTACTGATCTGTCTGGCACTCACGCTTGGCTACCAAGCTGGCGTACATCCCGGAATCTTTCTATCCGGCGACGATATCAGGCAAGGCGCCAGCTCAAGATTCCACGGCGCGTGTTTGAGCTCCGGGGCTTGGTGCAGCCGTCGCGCCTTCTCATCCGAGTACCCGGGGAAGCGTCGCAGCCGGCCGGCCGAGCCACCGTCACGACAGGCGCTCTGCTTTCGGCCACTTTAGTAGTCGCCGCGTATCGTATCTCGTGATACCAGAGTCCGGCCAAGGCATTCATGATACCACATCTAAAGCTGGAGGCCCGCCCAACCTTGCGCGTAACGGCCACCCGCCTGTAACAGTTGCTCGTGTGTTCCGGATTCGACGATGCGGCCTTCTTTCATCACGTGAATCACATCGGCAAACCTCGCCGTGGAGAACCGGTGTGTGATGATGAGAACCGTTCGGCCGGCTGCCAACTCGCGGAAGCGCGCCAGCCAGTCGGCCTCGGCCCAAGGGTCCATGGCGCTGGTAGGCTCATCGAGAATCAGGATGGGCGCTCGGCGCAGGAAAGCTCGAGCCAAGGCCAGGCGTTGCCATTCACCGACGCTGAGTTCCGCGCCTTCGGCGAACCAACGGCCTAGCATGCTGTCGAGACCCTGCGGCAGGCGTGCGATGATGTCCTCTGCGCCCGCGGCGCGCACGGCTGGCTCCAAAGCCTCGCAGGGCGATCTCAGATCGCCGTAGGCGATATTATCCCGCACGGTGTCGTTGTAATGCACGGGTTGCTGGAAAAGCACCGTGATGCGGCTGCGTAACTCCTCGATGTCCAGAGCGCGCAAGTCGATGCCATCCAGCGAGACGCGGCCTTCCTCCGGATCATAGAACCGGCAGAGCAGCTTAATGAGCGTGCTCTTTCCGGCCCCATTCGATCCCACCACCGCAACGATTTGGCCGGCGCGAATCTCCAGATCAAAATTCTCCAGCGCCGGCCGCGGGCTCCCGGGATAGCGGAATCGCACCCCTTCCAGGCGTAAGCTGCCCTGGATTGGTATGGGTGTCGGCAAGGGTTTTGACGGACTGACGACGCGCTGTTCGAGTCCCAGAAACTCGTACAGATTCCCCAGAAAAAGCAGGTTGCCATAAAGTTGGCCGAGGTTTTCCAGCAGGCCGCGCATCAGCCCCAGACCCTGTTGGAAGGCTTGGTAAAACATCGCCACGTCGCCGAGTGTTGCAAGGCCGCGCACCGCCCTCCAGACCATCCACGCCATAACCGCGCCCGTCACCAGCAGCCCCAGACTTCCGGCACTGAATTCCGCCAATTCCTGCTGCCGCGCCAGACTCAGCCGCTCGCCGCGCAGGCGACGGCGCAAGGTCTGGAAGGAGGATTGAAAATGCCCGGCAAGGCCGAATAGCCTCACCTCCGAGGCCGTCTCGCCCGCAGTGAGCAGCCAGTCGTAATACCAGGCGCGGCGTTCCACCGGCGTAGCCTTGCGCCGCCACTGGTTTTGGAGGAGTGCGTACCGCACCGCCACGTACAGCGCCGGCACCGTGCCCAGCAGCAATGCGGCCGGCAACCACACCCCAAAGGGAATGAGCACCGCCCCCATGGCGATCAGCGTGGTCCCATTCTGCAGCAGGCTGCCCAATCCCTCCACCAGAGCGACAGGGCGATCGGTGGCTTCGCTCCGCGCCCGGTGCAGATGGTCATAGAACTCCGCCGAATCGTAGAAGCCCAGGTCCGCCGCTGCGGATTTCCGGTGAATCAGTGAACTGATATGATCCTGAACGAGTTCTGCCTGAGCCGTGCGGACGTAAGCAGCGGCGCTGCGCAGGATCTGCAAGGCGAGTTGAATGGCCGCCACGAGCGCCACCAGCAGCAGTGTCGGCCGCAAGTGCTCCCAGCCGCCGCCTGCCTGAATTGCCCCCACCATGCTGTTCACCAGCCAGCGCGTCACGTAGACGGTGGCCACCGGAAGCAACCCCTGGGCTAGAAGCAGAACGCCCCACACGAGCGTCCAGGCCCGGGCGGCGCTCCAGACCAAAGCAAAGGTTTGCGGCAGATATGGCAACTGCGCGAGGGCCTTGCGTAGCCGTGGAAGGAGGAGTTGGAACGTCTGATTCATGGGGAGAACTGACTCACGCGGGGGAGTTCAGTTTGTTTTGACGCTTCAACAACCGACGGGTCTGCATTCTCTCAGTTTCTTCAACGCGCCTCCACACCGATAGAGACGCTGATATGTATTAGCAGGCATGAACGGAGTTCGTCAACAGGAACATGGTCCTGGCTTCAGGGTGCTCGGCCAGCGAGTCGGTTGGGTTGTGGAACGTTCCGCTTATTTCGCAGACGGCGGGCTCGAAAGGTGCGCGGCGATCATCTGCCATCCTTGCCCGCGGTTAAGGAAAACCAGGGTGAATCGAAACCCGGGTTGCGGCGAAGCTTCCTCGGCCACGCTGCCCATGACCACGGCGGTGCTGCCGTAGACGCGCACGGTCGATTCCTTCACGTGGGACTTGGGCATCTTCGGCCTCTCCCCGCCGCCGGGCGGGACGATATCAGCCTTGTTCAGGATGTTGCCGCCCGGCCCGTTACCCAGGAAATCGTCGGCAATCAACTTGTCCAGAGTCGCCGAGTCACCGTCAGACTCCGCGTTGAGCCAGGTTTGAACGAGCTGCAAGACCGCGTCGTCTGTCTTCGAGCCTTGCGGCAAGCCCTTGGGGCACACCTGAACGGCTGCAATCAGCCCCGCAGCCACCAGCATCACCACCGAGCGGAATTGTCTTTTCATTGTGTCTCTCCTCTCAGAGCAGTCGCTTATGTTCGTCAACCGACGAACACCCGGAAACCATGAAAACCCTGTCATTCCGAGCCCTTCGCTGTCATCCTGAGCGAAGCGAAGGATCTCCGCAGTTTCCCATGGATCGATGGCTTACGAACAACTACAGAGATCCTTCGCTTCGCTCAGGATGACACCTTCTGAATTTCTTCACACGTTCTTACCTGTAGGGGGACGGCTTGCCGTCCCCTCATTGTTCCACTAGAATCGCCGTGGGTAGGGCAAGCCCTACCCCTACATGTCTTCAGGCCGTCACGTCACTCGTTCCGCAAAGCGATCACGGGGTCGATTCGGGCAGCCCTCGAGGAAGGGATCCAGGCCGCAAGTGCCGCCGTCACCAACAACACTGCGGCGGAGACGAGAAGCGAAACTGGATCGCCGGGCGAGACCTCAAACAAAAGCCCGCGAATGGTTCTTGCCAAGGCAAACGAGCCGGCGAGCCCCGCCGCCACTCCGATTCCCGTCCATAAGCCCGCGTACTTCTGAATCTGCAACGCAATATCCAGGGGCCGCGCGCCGATGGCCATGCGCACGCCGATTTCCCGCGTCTGCCGGGCCACCAGGAACGACAGGACACCGTAGAGTCCCACCGCCGCCAGCAGCAGCCCGAGGCCCGCAAACAACCCCACGAGAGTCGCGACAAAGCGCGGGCGTTCCCTGAATCTGTCGACGCGTTGATCCAAGGTCTCGATCGTGACCGGCATGGAGGGATCGAGCGCCGAAAATTCTTTTCGCACCCAGCGCGTAAGCGTGTCAGGGTCGATCGAGGTTCGGAATATCGCCACGCCGCTCAAACCCATCTCCTGTGAGTTGTGCATGCGAAGCCGGTAATACTCAGGATCGGAAGGTTCCGTCAGTCCGTTGTTCTTGATATCAGCGGCGACTCCCACGACCGTGCACCAACGGCCATTGGCGGTCAAATCGATTTGCTGTCCGAGCGGGCTCTCCTGGCCGAACAAACGGCGGGCCAGAGTGGAGCTCAGGATGACGGGCGACTCGCCGGAGGCGCGCTCGCGCTCCGTGAAAGCGCGCCCGGCGAGGATCTGAATACCCAGTGCGGGGAAGTACTCCGGGGACACCCAACGAAACTCGACCATTCCTCCGTCCGAGGCCACGGGCCGGTGCCCCGCAATGCGCAGGTTCGAGTAGGGGCGTCCCATCGAGCCGCGGGGAGGTATCGAGTCACTGAGAGCAAAGAACCCGCCGCCGGGGATGCGCTTCAGCCGCTCCTCGATCTCGTCAAAGAAGCCTGCCCGCACTTCAGCGTGTTGATAACGGCGCCGCGGCATTGTGAACGAAGCGGTGATAACGTGCTCGGGTTGAAATCCCAACGGCTGGTTTTGAAGCTTCCAGAGGCTGCGAAGCAGCAACGAGGCCCCAGCCAGCAAGACCAGGGAAATCGCCACCTGCGCGCTGACCAGCGCTTTTCGAAACAACGTTCGAGCCGTTCCTGTCGCGCGCCAGCCCGCGAGCGCCTCGGCCCGGGACGGCTCGAGGGCGGGCGCCATGCCAAACAACAGCGCCGCACCGAGTGAACCTGCCAAGGCGAACAAGAGGACGCGCAAGTCGATCCGGGCATGTTCGAGGCGCAACATGCCGCCGGGGGCAAGACTAATGCAAAGCCGCAGCAGCGCCCAGGCAGTTCCACATCCCGCCGCGCCTCCCAGCAAACCGAAGATCAGGGACTCGGTGAGGGTTTGGCGCATCAGGCGGCCGCGCCCCGCGCCCAGTGCGGCGCGCATGGCGAGTTCCTGGCGGCGCGCCACAGCGCGCGCCAGCATGAGATTCGCGATATTGGCGCAAGCCGCCAGCAACAGTGCCAGCACGCAGCCCAGCAGCATCCAGGAGGAGAGCTTCACTTCGTGAATCTGCCGGTCGCGGAGCGAACGAACTACCAGGCGGACCTCCTTGCGCAATTCCGGCGGGACGTCCTTATCCGCGCTGGCGTTGAACATCGGAAGCAAGCGGTCATGCGCCTGCTCGATCGACATGCCGTCCGGCAAGCGCGCAAAGGTGCGCAGGAAGGCGCCGGCATTGGCAGCACGCGGCAGACTGGCGTCCAGGCGCGCCGGCAGCATCACGTCAATCTCGCCCAGTTGCGGCATTTCGAATTCCTTGGGCAGTACGCCGATGATCCGCACCGGCTCGTCGTCCACGATGAGGGTTTTTCCCAGAGCCTTCGCGTCGCCTCCAAAAGCACTCTGCCAGAACCCGTAGGAAAGCAGGCCCACCGTCGGAGCGTGGGGGCGATCGTCCTCGAGGTTGAAATCCCGGCCGAGCACGGGCGAGATGCCGAAGGTGCGGAGAAAGTTGGCGGCCACGGCGTAACAGTTGATGCGGCGCGGCTCGTCCCCGATCATCGCGTCACAGCCCACGCCGGGCTTCATGGCGGTGAGATATTTGAAGGGCCCCTGCAGCCAATCGAGGTAACTGCCTACCACGTTGAACTCATTGTTATCGATCGGCCCCAGGTAGCCCACTGAAACCAGTTGATTGTCTTTGGGGTAGGGCAAGCGGCGGAAGAGCAGGGGGTCGACCACGCTGAACACCGCCGTGGATGCGCCGATGCCGAGCGCCAGCGTGGCCAGTACGATTGCCGTAAAGCCGGGGCTCTTGCGCATGCCGCGAAACGTATAGCGAACGTCCTGCCAGAGGTCCTCGAGCCAGACAAATGTCCACATCTCGCGACAGTCCTCTTGGAGCGAGGCGCGGTTGCCGAAGCGCCTCTGGCTTGCATACCGGGCCTCTATCGGATCGAGTCCCCCCGCTTTCATCTTCTCCTCGCGCATGGCAAGGTGGAAGCGGAGTTCGTCATCCAAGTCGCGATCCAGTTGTCGCCGCTTGAAGAGTGTCTTGGCACGCAGCCAGAGGTTGGTCAGCCATTGAGACATCACGACCCCCAAGAGGTTGTCAGTCCTCAGTTCTCAGTTTTCAGTTCACCGTCCTGGTAAAGACGGGAACACTTCGTTACGAGCCCCAGTGATTCGTGAAGTAAGTCTGGGCGATCCCGACGGTCTATCGCGAGCCCCGCTAGTTTGCTCACGATATTCTTAAGCCCCGAAGGGGCGGCCTAGCAATAGGGGTAGGGAGAAACGATTGAGTTCGAATCCCCCTCCCTCCGAACCGGACAGGCGGATTTCCCGCATCCGGCTCTCCGGTCGGTGGTTTTACCTCCGAGAGGATTGACAAGCCAAGTCATGGGC
>Ga0209517_10002117_pt1 | contig 28647 bp, 27 predicted proteins | sample PeaSoiMetSII2010_FD_187695 | JGI IMG/M metagenome (GOLD analysis project Ga0209517, IMG submission 187695) | Peat soil microbial communities from Weissenstadt, Germany - SII-2010 (SPAdes) (version 2) | ecosystem: Environmental > Terrestrial > Soil > Wetlands > Peat | place: Germany...
CCGAGCTCTACCTCAAGCGCCTGGTAGTCGGCGGCATGGAGCGCGTCTTCGAGATCAATCGCAATTTCCGTAACGAGGGCATCAGCCCGCGCCACAACCCCGAATTCACGATGCTAGAGTTCTACGCGGCGTATCACGAGGTGCGCTGGATGATGGACTTCACGGAGGAGATGTTGCGTGCCGTGGCCCACGCCAGCGTGGGCAGTGCCAGGCTGACCTATCAAGGACAGACTATCGATCTGACCCAGCCCTTTGCCCGGTTGCGCATCGTCGAGGCCATTGTTCTGCACGCACCCGAATACGCCAACCGCTCGCTCGACGATGCCTCGTACCTGCGCCAGGAGCTGAGCCGCCTTGGTGCGCCGTCCCATGGTGCTGCCGGGCTGGGCGCACTGCAGCTGGCGCTGTTTGAGCAAGTTGCCGAGACGCGGCTGGTGCAGCCGACCTTCATCGTCGATTACCCGGCCGAGGTCTCACCGCTGGCGCGCGCCTCCGACAGTGACTCCGCCATTAGCGAGCGCTTCGAGCTTTTCATCGCTGGGCGGGAAACCGCCAACGGCTTCTCCGAGCTCAATGACCCCGAGGACCAGGCGGCGCGCTTCCAGCGCCAGGTCGAAGCCAAGGCGGCCGGCGACGAGGAAGCGATGTACTACGACGCCGACTATATCCGCGCGCTCGAGTACGGCATGCCACCGACGGCCGGATGCGGCGTCGGTATCGATCGCCTGGTGATGTTGTTGGCCGATGTGGCCAATATCCGCGATGTGATCCTGTTTCCGCACATGCGACCGGAGTAGATTCTGTGGCCGGCCCCCTGCGCTCTTTGCAGCGTCGCATCCTGGAACAGGCGCAAATGACACCTGCGCCCGATGCCCTGGTCCTGGTCGTGGCGCGACAAGCCTGCGGCAGCGTGACGCCGCAGGTCGCCGATTTCCTGGTCAAGGGCGTTGCGGGCTTCTCGCGCCGCGACGGAATGCTGGAGCTCGACGACGCCGGGCTGGACCGTGTTAGCCGCTCGCAACGGCTGCAATTAGCAGCCCGCTGCCTGCTGCAGGCGGGTTTCGTCAGCGCGTGGCGCGGTGAGGATCTCGAGGTGCGCGCCAATCCGGACGCGCCTGCGCTAGGGTGGATCGATCGCTGCGCGGTGCGCGTCCTGGGTATTACCACGTACTCCGTGCACCTGAACGGCTATACCGCTGACGGCCGACTGGTGGTGGCCCGGCGCGCGGCGCACAAGCGCGTCGACCCGGGACTCTGGGACAACCTGGCGGGCGGAATGATCGCCGCCGGCGAGAGCGTGGACACCGCACTCGCGCGCGAGGCCTTCGAGGAGGCCGGCGTGAATGTCGAGCGCATGCCGGTTCAGGCAGGCGCACGAATCGCGGTACGCCGGCCCATCAGCGATGGCACCTTGGCCGAAGTGGTGCACGTGTTCGATGTCGATCTGCCCGCCGGTACGGCAATTTTCAACCGGGACGGCGAGGTCGAACGCTTCGAAACGCGACCGATCTCGGCCGTGCTGGCGGCGATCGAGCGCGGAGAGTTCACGGTGGAGGCGGCGCTCGCAACGCTCGATTCACTCGAGCGGCGCGGCTACGACGAGACGGGTCGCCTTGTCCTGGCCGACGACGGCAGTCGATAGCACCGGGACCGGCTTATTGTCGGCGCCGGCCATGGAGCCGCTCCGACTGCTCGTACGCGTCCTCGAACAGCAAATCGATCAGCCGGACGATATGCGGGTTCCAAAAGTCGTCGTGGTCGTACATGATCTCCGAATTGACGGCCACAGACCACAGCGGCAGGTAGTCGGGAAGCTGTGACGGTTTGCTCGCCCCAGGCGCCAAGGTCAGAAGCAATGGACTCCGCGCATTCGCACTTTTCGTGCCGACCTCGTCGGTCCGCACATAGGTGTCTTCGAACGGACAAAACGCCTTTGTGCCGGAGGGCAGTTGCGGACATGAATCTTTGGCGCCAACCGCGGGATTGATCGCGAGCGTATGCGTTTGGAAGGCCGGGACCCACCCGATGGCATGATTCTTTTCGTACTCCTCCTCGTCGGAAAGCGTTTGCGCAAACGGTGTGGTGAGTCGGAGAAAAATTGGGAAGGCGTTCCCGGTGGCCCAGTCGCCCTCACTTTGCAGGGTCACCAGCGTTGGAATTTGCGGACTGGCGCGGATCGCAGTACCGGCCGATTCGCACTGCTGCGGCGCGCCATTGTCTCCGTAGTAGTCACCCTTTAGGAGCGGGCGGTGCACCGCGTCGTTGAAAAGCGCACGATATCGTTCTCCCTCGAATGCAGGATTGAGCAAAATCGTAATGTCACCGAACCCGTAGGCGTGATAGCAGGGGCCAACGTTGATGCCGGATTCGAGCCGCGGGACCAGAGCACGAAACGTGATCAATGCGCCAAAGCTGTGGCCGATTGCCAGCATATGGACGTCGCCGCAGGCGTCCTGCGACAGCGCGGTGCCGTGCTCCGCGCTGTCACAACTGTGGTCACGATAGAACTGGTTCAGAAACGCAAATAGTTCCTGTACCGCGCCGTTGGAGATTGTCTGGGCGGCAAGCTTCCTGTCCCAAACATTGAGATAGGTGTCGAAAGAATCGCCGCGCCATGCGATCTCTATCCCGACCGTGCGATATGGCTTGCTCTCATTTTTTCCGGAGGCGGGCTTGAACTGCCGCTTCACTCTGAGGATTTCCTCGCGCCGGGAAATGTCTTGCAAAATGCTCTTGAACTCCATGGAATACGAATTGTCTGCCCGCGGGTTGCCATGCCAGCCGTGGGTAAACACAACGATGTTCAGGCCGGTTTCCGGATCATCCTTCCTGTCGAGCATATCGGAGAGAGCGGCCTCAATGAGATGCAGTTCCGACGTCTCATACGGGGCGCCTTTTGCGACATCGGTGGCGTCTCCCTGGTCGTCGAACTCGGCATAGAACAGGTCGTATGTACCGTGGTGCTCGAATGCCGTCTCCCAGCACGGCCTTTCGACCTCGGGGGTCGCCAGTATTTTTTTCTTCTCAGCGTCCAGGAATTGCTTGCGGCCGTCGTTACCTAATTGGAAATTCGTGGCAGCGCGGTAAATGTCGTCATCCGTGCTCGCGTAGAGTGCTTTGCAATTGTCACCGCTGCTTTGGACGAGGGTCTCTGGATCGGCTTTTCGCAACGGTCCGCTCGGAGCGCAACCCGCTAAAAGGAAGCCGATCGCCAGCAGTGAGGTCTGGCGCAGAAGTGCCATTTGCCACCCATTTGTTGTTCAATTACGCGCTTACCGTCAGGCGTGAACGTGGCACATTTCGATACGTGATTCAATAACCCCTTTGCCCCGTTACTGCCAAAAACGCAAAGCCAGGGTGTTTCCGGACATCCCTTTCGCCCTGTGGAAATCAAATTTTTCTTGATCGGCAAAATTTCGAGAAACTGAATAGTCGATAAGCGTGATCCCGTGCCCTTCTTGCAGACGCTACCCTGGTAGCTGGGTATCGTCCGTGCCCGCGGGGTTCGCGCTTGGGCTTGGGTCGGCCACTTTGTCACGAGAGACTTCGTTTTGATCTTGTCGCTTCGCAATCGGGTTCGTGGGCTGCTTCGCGTTCGAAACGAGCGCGCCCTGCCGCGCCGCAGTCCCAAGCCGGCCATTGGCGCCCACATCGTACGGGAGGATGTTCGAATGACGATCCGGGCCGGCATGAGCGATGAACTTTGGGTCTGGCTGCTGGAGCAGGGTTGGCGCGAACCCACGTACCGCCCCGACCGGCGCCGTTATCGCGAGGTGCCTTCCACGTGGGTGACGCGGCTGATCGACTCGGCGCCCGAAGCGCGCGCGCGCGTGCTCGATGCCGCCGTGGCCAAGGCCTCGCATCGGCCCGCTCTGCGCGATCCGGCTGCCGTGCCCTCGTACGTCAAGCGCGGCTGATCTTCCCTCATAGCAAAACCCCGGCCCGCTCCGGTAGCCGTTCCTGGCCGGCACTGGGCGCGCGCCGCATGCCCTTGCAACGGCCTGCTACAGTTCGTCGATCCAGGCCATCTGTATCGCCTCGAGGATCTTCTCGTTGGAATGGTGTCCCTCGTCGGCGAAGCCCTCCAGCGCGCAGACCCAGCGGTGCAGATCGGTAAAGCGGATCGTGCGCGGATCGACATGCGGATGCGCATCGTGCAGCGCCTGGGCGATCGCGAGTGAGTCGGTCCAACGCAGTGGCACGGTTTTCACTTTCGCTGCCTCACTTTCCCTCTTTCACCTGGTTGATCGAATAGCGCGGTATTTCCACCACCAGGTCGGAACCGCCTACGATCGCCTGGCACGAAAGACGCGACAACGGCGTAAGTCCCCAGGCCTTGTCGAGCAGATCGTCCTCGTCCTCCTCGGACGGGGCAAGCGACTGGAAACCCTCGCGAACGATGATATGGCAAGTCGTGCATGCGCACGAGAGTTCGCACGCATGTTCAATGAGCACCCCGGCTTGGAGCAAGGCCCGACAGATGCTTTGCCCACGCTGCGCCGGAACGGTTGCACCTTCGGGACAGATTTCCTCGTGCGGCAACACGCGAATGGTGGCCACTATGATGGGTCCTGCCGGACCGCCGGTGCCAGGACGTCGTCAATGCGCGCGCCCGAAAGAGCCGTACGAATGGAACGATTCATGCGCTGCATCGCGAAGTTCTCGGTGGCAACGGCCAGTGCGTGATTTGCGGCGACGATGGCGTCGGCAACATCACCGTCGGCAGTGCGGGCAAGATCTTCAATAGCCGCCTGGATCGTTTTTCGTTCCTCCCCGGAAAGCAGATCCCCGTCGGTGAGCAATGCGGAGCGAGCCGCCTCGAGCATGCGCTGCGCTTCCACCTGCTGCTCGCGCAGCATGCGCGCCGCGCGGTCGTCCGAGGCCGAGTCGATGGAGTCGGCCAGCATGCGCGTGATGTCCTCGTCGCTCAGGCCGTAGGATGGCTTGACGATCACGGACGCTTCCAGGCCACTGCTTAGCTCGCTAGCACTGACCGAGAGCAGTCCGTCCGCATCAACCTGGAAGCGCACCCGCACGCGCGCGGCGCCCGCCGGCATCGGCGGCAGGCCACGCAATTCAAACCGCGCCAGCGAGCGGCAATGATCCACCAGCTCCCGCTCCCCCTGCACCACGTGCAGCGCGATTGCGCCTTGACCATCCTTGAAGGTCGTAAAGTCCTGCGCCCGCGCGGTAGGAATGGTGGCGTTGCGCGGAATGATTTTTTCCACCAGTCCGCCCATGGTTTCCAGTCCCAGGGACAGCGGAATGACATCGAGCAGGAGCCAGTCATCGCCAGCGGAACGATTGCCGGCAAGCAGGTTCGCCTGCATCGCCGCGCCCAGCGCGACCACCTGGTCCGGGTCCCGGTCGATCAAGGGCGGCTGGCCGAAAAAATCGGCCACCGCCTGGCGCAGGTGCGGCATGCGCGTGGCCCCGCCGACCAAAACCACGCCGTGGATCGCAGAAAGCGCACAGTTGGCATCGCGCAGGGTACGACGTGTGGCGTCGATGGTCTTTTGCACTAGGTGCTGGGTGAGTCCAACGAAGGTCTCGCGTGCGATGTTCAGATTTACCCACTTGCCATCGCTCAGACGAGCTTGGATCGTCGCCTGGGTCCGCGAGGACAACAGTTCCTTGGCTGCACGCGCCCGCCCCGACAGCAGTCGAGTATCTTCCGGACCGAGCAAGGAAAGATTGGCCTGCTCCAGCACCCAGCAAAACAGCCGGTGGTCAAAATCGTCACCGCCCAGGGCGGTATCACCGCCGGTCGCGAGCACTTCGAATACGCCTTTGCTCAGTCGCAGCACCGAGATGTCGAACGTGCCGCCACCCAGATCGAAAACGGCAAACACGCCTTCGGCCCCAGTGTCCAACCCGTATGCGATTGCCGCTGCGGTGGGTTCATTGAGCAGGCGCAGCACCGGAATGCCGGCCAACCGGGCCGCGTCGCGTGTTGCCTGCCGCTGCGCATCGTCAAAGTAGGCAGGCACCGTTATCACGGCGCCAACCAGCGGGCCGCTCAGCGCCAATTCAGCGCGCCGACGCAGGGTACTCAGGATTTCAGCGGACACCTCCACCGGGCTCTTGACACCGGCGCCGGTTCGCAGCTGCATCATTCCTGGGGCGTCGACAAAGTCATAGGGGAGATTTTCCGCGTACGCCACGTCGCGTAGTCCCCGCCCCATGAAGCGCTTTACCGAACTGACCGTATTGCGGGGGTCGCTCGGCGCGGCCTGCTGGGCCTCGTAGCCGACCTGGGGCGGCGCGTCATGGCGGTAACGAACCACCGAAGGCAGCAGCGGCCGGCCCTCGGCATCGGGCAAAACGATCGGGACGCCGCTGCGCACGCACGCCACGAGAGAATTGGTCGTCCCCAAATCGATACCGACGGCCAAGCGGTGTTGATGCGGGGCCGAGGACTGGCCCGGTTCGGCAATTTGCAGCAGCGCCATGGTGCTACTTGCCCGTAGCCGCGGCAGTGGCCTCACCGCGATCGGCGGCAACACGCTCGATTTCGGCACCCAGCTTTTCCAGGAACATCAGCGAGCGGACCGCGAGCGCCGCACCGGGGTAATCGGACTCCGTATCAAGGAGTTGCGCAATGCGCTCTACCAGCCGGCCGCGTTCGGCGGCAACTTCGCGCGACAGGCTTGCGATCGCGGCGGTGTCGTTTGCCATGCGCGCGGCATCGAGCGCCTCGCGCCATTGCATCTGTTGCTCGAGAAACGCGGCAGCAACAGAGGCGGCTCCCGGCCCTTCGAGTTCTGCCCCGTTGCTGCGACACAAATACGCGGCGCGCGCGCATTCGGACTTCAGAACCTGGTATGCCTCGTTGGCATGACTGGCCAGCTGCATCGCCGCCCGGCGCTCGCCGGCACCGGCACGGGCGTGACGGTCAGGATGGACCTGGGAGAGAACCTCGCGATACGCGCGTGTCAGGCGATCGGTGTCAATCGCAAACCGAGGCTCGAACCCAAAAAGGGCAAAGTATTCCGGAATCGACGAGGGCACGAGTATCGGACACTTCAGACCCGAAACGATTCGCCGCAGCCGCAGCGATCCTTTTCATTGGGATTATTGAATCGAAAGCCTTCGCTGAGTCCCTCGCGCACGAAATCAAGCTCCGTGCCGTCCAGGTATGCAAGGCTGCGCGGGTCGACCAGCACCGTGACGCCGTTGCTTTCGAACTTTGCATCGGCCGGGTCTATCGCATCGGCAAACTCGAGCTTGTAGGCCATCCCGGAGCACCCGGTGGTCTGCACGGCCAGACGCACACCCACGCCCTTGCCGCGCTTAGTGATGTAATTCGCAACGTGACGCGCGGCGCGCTCGGTCAGGGTGATGCCCATGGATCCGATACCTCTCACGCCGTGGCGCGCACCGCAGCCGCTGCGTGCGATTCCTGCGCCGCCGGCTCTTGTGAATGCGCGACATGCTTGTTGCGATAATCCTCAATCGCCGCCTTGATCGCATCCTCGGCCAGGATCGAGCAGTGAATCTTGACCGGCGGCAAGGCCAGCTCGCTGGCGATTTGGGTGTTGCGGATCTGCATTGCCTGGTCCAGCGTCTTGCCCTTGACCCACTCGGTGACCAGGGAACTCGATGCGATTGCCGAACCGCATCCATAGGTTTTGAAACGGGCGTCCTCGATGACACCGTCATCGTTGACCCGGATCTGCAGCTTCATCACGTCGCCGCAAGCCGGCGCGCCCACCATGCCAGTTCCAACCGAATGATCCGTACGATCAAAGGATCCGACATTGCGCGGATTCTCGTAGTGATCGACGACTTTTTCGCTGTAGGCCATGTTCCACTCCCTTGGTTCAATGCGCAGCCCACTGCACAGTGTTCAAATCGACCCCCTCCTGGTGCATCTCCCACAATGGCGACATGGCGCGCAGCTTTGCGACCTTTTCCGTCAGCAGCTGGATGGTGTAATCGATTTCCTCGGCCGTCGTGAAGCGCCCGACCGTAAATCGGATGGAACTGTGCGCCAGCTCGTCGCTGCGACCCAGGGCACGCAACACGTAGGATGGCTCAAGGCTGGCCGAGGTGCAGGCCGACCCGGAGGAGACCGCAATGTCCTTGATCGCCATGATCAAGGATTCGCCTTCGACAAAATTGAAACTGACATTGAGGTTGTGCGCCACCCGGCGCTCGGGGTCGCCATTCAGATACACCTCCTCGATCCGGCTCAAGCCGCTCCAGAGCCGGTCGCGCAAGCCGCGAATGCGTTCGTTCTCGGCGCCCATTTCGGCCTGCGCGATGCGGAAGGCCTCGCCCATGCCCACGATCTGATGAGTCGGCAGTGTCCCCGAACGCAGGCCCCGTTCGTGGCCACCACCGTGCATTTGTGCTTCCAGGCGCACGCGCGGCTTGCGCCGCACGTATAAGGCGCCAACTCCCTTGGGGCCATAGGTCTTGTGTGCGGAAAAGGACATCAGGTCGACCTTGAGTGCCGCTAGGTCGATGGCGACCTTCCCGGTGGCCTGTGCCGAATCAACGTGAAATAAGATTCCGCGCTCGCGACAGATATCACCGAGCGCGGCAATGTCCTGGATCACGCCGATTTCGTTGTTGACCAACATTACCGATGCCAGCACAGTATCGGGTCGCAGGCTGGCAGTAAATCGCCCAATGTCGAGCAGCCCGTCCGCTGCAACGTCGAGGTAAGTAACCTCGAAGCCCTCGCGCTCGAGCTCGCGCATCGTATCCAGCGTTGCCTTGTGCTCGGTCTTGACCGTAACCAGGTGCCGGCCCTTGTCGCGGTAAAAGCGCGCAGCGCCCTTGATCGCCAGGTTGATTGACTCGGTCGCCCCGGAGGTCCAGATAATTTCGCGCGAATCGGCATTTACCAGCGAGGCGACTTCCTCGCGGGCCTGCTCCACGGCCCGCTCGGCGTCCCAGCCATAGGAATGGCTGCGGGACGCCGGATTGCCGAAACTGCCGCGCAAGTACGGCAGCATCCTATCGAGCACCCGCGGATCGACCGGCGTGGTAGCCGAATAGTCAAGATAGATGGGCAGCTTCATCGTGTCGTGGAATTCTCAACCGACCGCTGTGCTTTCATCAACGGGCCGAGTACCACTCCAGCGGTTATTTGACGGAGCGGTCACCGGTCGAACCGCCGTCGACTGTTGCGCAACCAGGTTGGCCAGCGATACAGAATCGAGGTAATCGACCATGTGCCGGTTCAAACTGGCCCAAAGATCGTGCGTCATGCAGCGGTGGTCATTGTCGCAATTCGCCTTTCCCGCGCATTGTGTTGCATCAAGCGGCTCATCGACCGCGAAGATGATGTCCGCGACTGAGATGTCGGCTGCCAATTTTCCTAGTCGGTAGCCACCACCCGGGCCGCGGGTACTCTCCACCAAGCCATGACGCCGCAGCTTCGCGAACAGTTGCTCCAGATAGGAAAGAGAAATGGTTTGCCGCTGACTGATTCCCGCGAGCGTCACCGGTCCCTTGTGCTGCCGCATCCCCAGATCGATCATTGCCGTCACAGCAAAACGGCCCTTGGTAGTCAATCGCATAGATAGTCCCCCCTTTATCGTCATGGGTAACGCGGTATGCCTTGTCGGCAAGGATCACGCTGTTAAACCCGAGGATTTGTATCAACGATGGTAAGGTAACCTAGGAAATTGGTCAACTTTTCCCACCTCAGAAAGGCGGTATCGCCAGTACCGCCAATTCGAGCAAAGACGGGTCCAAATCAGGGGAACCAAACGCGCGCCATCCGGTCCGCCTTGGCCGATTTTCGTCGCGACCAACCGGGACCGGATCGGGCTAGAAACTATGCCGCCGCGTACATCGTCGCGCGCTTGCGCACAACCTCGATCAGACCCTGGCAGGCATCCTCGACGTAATCGAGTACTGTATTAAAGCCTTCCGGCCCCCCATAGTACGGATCGGGGACCGTTGCCGCATCGTGCTCACCGGCATAGCGCATGAGCAGGTGAAGCTTGTGCTTGTGCGCACGTGGACACTGCTGCTGCAGCAGGGCCAGATTCTCCCAGTCCATGGCCAGAATGAGGTCGAAATCGCGGAAATCGTCCTGCGTCACTTGGCGCGCACGCAGATCGCCGATCTCCACTCCGCGGCGCTTGGCCGCCTGCAGCGCTCGCGCATCCGGCGGTTCGCCGACGTGGTAGGAATGCGTGCCGGCCGATTCGACCTGTACGCTCGATTCCAACCCGGCCTCGGCCACCATCTTGCGGAAGACTCCCTGGGCTGTCGGGGAGCGGCAGATGTTGCCCATGCAAACAAACAATACCTTCGTCATATACATCGTGCCTTTCGGGTGCGGAGCTGCGTTCAGCGGCGCGTGTTCACGGTGGGCAGTCTTGCCGCCCCCGGCCTCTGCTCTTATGGTCTGCATTACGTGTTCCAATCCCTAGCGAAAAAGACTCGTTTCCACCAAATAAGTTCAAGTCGCCGCCCCGTTGGATGTTGACGCATCTGCGGGGCGCCGAATGACCGATCGACATTTCAGGCGGCCTTACCCACTTCCACCTCAAGCTCGTCGGCACCGAGCCCGAAGACTCGCCCCCGCAGCGCCCCCAATTGATCGCGCACCTGGGCAGCCTTTTCAAATTGCAAATTCCTGGCAAATTCGAGCATCTGCTTTTCGAGCCGTTTGATCTCGCGCCCAAGCTGACGCTCGGTCATTGAGTTGTAATTGGGGCCGGGTTCTGCCAAATGCAAGGCAGCACCGGACTCCGCGGCGCCCAGGATCCCGTCGATGAGCTCGCGCACATCCTTTTGCACCCCGCGCGGAACGATGCCGTTAGTCGCGTTGAATGCGCTCTGCCGGCTGCGCCGGCGCTCGGTCTCGTCCATCGCCCGGCGCATCGAGTTGGTAACAGTGTCACCGTACAGGATTGCCGTTCCGTCCAGATTGCGTGCCGCCCTACCGATGGTCTGGATCAGCGAGCGCTCGGAACGCAGGAAGCCCTCCTTGTCGGCGTCGAGAATTGCCACCAGGCCAACCTCCGGAAGATCCAGGCCCTCGCGCAACAGGTTGATGCCGACCAGGACGTCGAACACGCCGGAGCGCAAGTCACGGATGATTTCCACCCGCTCGACAGTATCGACGTCCGAATGCAGGTAGCGAACTTTTGCGCCGTGCTCGGACAGGAAGGTCGTCAGATCCTCCGCCATGCGCTTGGTAAGGGTGGTAATCAGCACCCGCTGGCCTCGACCGACCCGCAGCGCGATCTCGGACAGTACATCGTCGACCTGGGTGCGCGCCGGCCGCACCTCGATCCGTGGATCCACCAGCCCGGTCGGACGGACGAGTTGCTCCACGACCTGCGAGGAACGCTCCAACTCGTACGCGGCGGGTGTGGCCGAAACAAAGATGCAGCGGCGCATCTTGCGCTCGAACTCGTCAAAACGCAGCGGCCGGTTATCGAGCGCCGAGGGCAAGCGAAATCCGTACTCGACCAGTGTCTCCTTGCGCGAGCGATCGCCACGGTACATGGCACCGAGCTGAGGAATGGTCACGTGCGATTCGTCGATGAACATCAGCGAATCGGTCGGCAGATAATCGATCAGGGTCGGCGGCGGCTCGCCGGGTGCCGCACCCGAAAGGTGACGCGTGTAATTCTCAATACCCTTGCAAAAGCCGATTTCGGAGAGCATCTCCAGGTCAAAGCGCGTGCGCTGCTCGAGTCGTTGCGCTTCCACAAGCTTGCCTGCCTGGTAGAGCTCCGGCGCGCGCTCCTTGAGTTCCTCGCGGATCGTCTCGATCGCCCGCAGCACCGTCTGGCGCGGCGTTACATAGTGCGAGGAAGGATAGACGGTGAAGCGCGGAACACGCTGGCGCACCCGCCCAGTCAGTGGATCAAAGAGCTGGATGCTCTCGATCTCGTCGTCGAGCAACTCAATGCGTACCGCGACCTCCGCATGCTCGGCCGGAAACACATCGATCGTATCGCCGCGCACGCGGAACGTACCGCGCACGAATTCCGTTTCGTTGCGTTGGTATTGCATCGACACCAGGCGTGCTATCACTTCGCGCTGCCCGATCCGGTCCTTGTGACGCAGCACCAGGATCATCGAGTGGTAGTCGTTCGGATTGCCGATACCGTAAATTGCCGATACCGTACCGACGATGATCGTATCGCGCCGCTCCAGCAACGACTTGGTCGCCGACAGCCGCATCTGTTCGATGTGCTCGTTGATCGCGCTGTCCTTCTCGATGTACAGGTCGCGCGACGGTACGTAGGCCTCAGGCTGGTAGTAGTCGTAATACGAAACGAAATATTCCACCGCGTTGTGCGGAAAGAACTCGCGCATCTCCGCGTACAACTGCGCCGCCAGTGTCTTGTTCGGCGCCAACACCAAGGTCGGCACGCCCGTGCGCGCGATCACATTGGCCATCGTGTAGGTCTTGCCGGATCCCGTCACACCGAGCAAGGTCTGGCACACGAGCCCGTCGGCAACGCCTTCGGCCAGGCGCGCAATAGCGTCCGGCTGGTCTCCAGCGGGCTCATACGGCTTATGCAGCCGGAACGGGGATTCGATGTTGTTTAAGTTTGGCACGGCAAATAGAGCGAGCGATGACGCACTGCAACGTGGCATCCTAGCATCGGGTATAAAAAAAGCCTAGTCCCCGAAATAAATTGTTACAACACGAAACGTTAATTTTCAATAGCTTAGGTTCTCGCACTGCCCTAAATTGGGGAACCGGGACCATTCTTTTTACGGCCCAAATACCCCTTGCAAATCGAGGCCGAATTTGCTCTTGTGTACACTGGCGACTTGCCCGTCTTGTCGCACCTTGGCGAAAAAATTTCGTCCGGCGTGCACCTGCAATGAAGCCCTCCCTCTTCGCCGCTGTCGAACTTGCCCCTGCTGATCCGATACTTGGGCTGAACGAAGCATTTAGCGCCGACGCACGCGCGAACAAGGTCAACCTTGGCGTCGGCGTCTACTTGGCCGAGGACGGCAAGATTCCCTTGCTCGAATCCGTTCGGCAGGCCGAGGCCGCACTACTGCAAAATCCCGGCGCGCGCGGCTACCTTCCTATCGACGGGATCGCCGTCTATGACCAGGCCGTGCAAAAGTTGCTCTTCGGTGAAACGTCGGATCTGATCGCCCAGGGGCGACTGGTCACAGCACAGGCCTTGGGTGGCACCGGCGGGCTTACGCTCGGTGCCGACCTGCTCAAGCGGTTGCTGCCGGGCACCGGTGTTCTGATCAGCGACCCAAGCTGGGAAAACCACCGCGCCCTGTTCGAAGCGGCCAGCTTCCCGGTTGCCAGCTACCCGTACTATGACGCGGCGACCCATGGTCTTAACTTCGCCGGCATGCGCGCCGCACTCAAGGCGGCCCCGCCGGGCACCATCGTCGTACTCCACGCCTGCTGCCACAACCCGACCGGTGTGGATCCGACACCCGAACAGTGGAAGGAAATCGTCTCGATCGTGCGCGAAGGCGACTTGGTGGCATTCGTCGACATCGCCTACCAAGGTTTCGCCGAGGGCATTGAAGCCGACAGCGCCGTGGTCCGCGCCTTTGCCGCCAGTGGCGCACAGTTCTTTGTGGCTAGCTCGTTTTCCAAATCCTTTTCCCTGTACGGCGAGCGCGTCGGTGCGCTGACCATCGTGACGGCTAACTCTGAGGAGTCCAAGCGCGTGCTGAGCCAACTCAAGCGCGTCATCCGCACCAACTATTCCAATCCGCCTACGCACGGCGGCGCCCTAGTAGCGGCCGTACTCGGCAACCCGGAACTGCGCCGCCGCTGGGAGTCCGAGCTGACCGCAATGCGCGAGCGCATCAAGGCCATGCGCGAGTCCCTCGTCGAACTGCTCACGAAGCGCATTTCCGGGAGCGATTTTTCGTTCGTGCGGCGACAGCGCGGAATGTTCTCGTATTCCGGATTGAGTGCTGCCCAGGTCGAGCGCCTTCGCACCGAGTACGCCATCTACGCGGTCGCCTCCGGGCGCATCTGCGTCGCCGCACTCAATAAGAAGAACATCGAGGCCGTCGCTGACGCCATTGCCGCCGTGCTGCGCGCTTGAATTGGGCCATTCCCGGCAGCCTTTCATACGGGCCGGGGCATCGATATAATTAAAATTTGTTCCCCGATAGCTCAGCTGGTAGAGCGTCGGACTGTTAATCCGCAGGTCCCTGGTTCGAGTCCAGGTCGGGGAGCCAAAAACAGAGGGTTAGCAGGTAAGGGTCTGCTAACCATCTTTCATTTAGTAGGCACATAGTAGGCGGGAGGCGCTTGTGGGGGCGATCGTTCGCTTGATGGGCTGTCCGTGGGCGACACCGGACAAGTCAGTAGCCCAAGAAGAGCAAGAGCGGGCGCACAAAATGGCGCAAGAGACGAGAGCACGGTTCCGCGTCGCCCTCTTCCATGAACTCGGCGGCGAGGCGAACGCTGCCAGGGTTCACGCCGAATTTCAGCGGATCCGCGCCCAATATCACCCTCACCAAGTGCCCGGCGAGGCCGAGGCAGGGCCAGGAGAACGCGCAGCAGTCGATCGCTGGGAGAGGGCTTACGGTCTTGCCATGGAGGCAGCCTTCAGTCTGTGGCCAAATCTCGCCAAGGGCGCCTCTGTCGAAGTCAAATTTGTGCCGACTTACCGGATACAGGTGCGTCGAGGACCGATCGGCGGTTACACCGGTGACCGCGTTCGTTCGAGCATTCCGTGCGGCGAATACATTGTCGACCACGACGGAAGCCGCCTGGTGTTCCGGGATGCCGATGCGCGCGGCGGCGGGCGCGACCTGACCGTTGACCTGGCAGAGTTCGATGAGCTCGCCGCGTTCCCTGAAGACCTTGACGGCACGCAACTCGAAGTGATCGGACCCATTGGCGTCGATTATGGCCGAAAAAATTCCGCCAACGCTTGAGGGTCGCGTCCGAGAAATTTATAGAGCCGTGGACGATCACGAGGCTCGTGGCGATATCCCAAAGGCTCTCATCGTTTCAAAATCTGCCCTTCGCATTTTCCAAGAGAATCCGGATTTCGCAGAGGCAAACTGGGACCTCTTTTATGATGACGGTGTCAAAAAAATCAAGGCAATCGTCGGCCAATGCGATTGGGAGCCGTCCGCGGACGTGCTCACCGAATGGACGACATTTGAAGTTCAACTGTCGAGTCGAATCGCCGGCAAAGAGGCGCGTTGAATCTGGCGATCTGCGGAAACTCTAGGGCCGTCCGCATCTGACCGCTGAGGGAAAGACCTGAAAGGGGAACGCGAATGCAAAACGGACCGCCTGGGCTTGGCAGCGAACACACGTACGAGGCCACCTGCGCATTTAGCGCGTACGTTGATCCGAAAGCACGGAGGATAAGGCTCGAAACGAAACAGGCCGATGGTTCCGAGGTACACCTTTGGCTGACGGCGAGTCAATTTGAACAATTGCTGCCGATCCTTCGACTCTCCGCACGAAAGCTTGGCATCCGGTGGCCTGAAGAACTGCCCGGGCAAGGTACACCCTGATTGTCTTGAAGGGTCCGGCGGCTACCAAGTCCGCGAGGCAAGGCTCCGCGAAGTGGATCGTGATACGTTCGGCTTGAGTTTCCATTCCAAGCGCTAATACGTTCTCAGGCTCAAGCCACCGGCAATGCATTTTTCAACGCTTCCCGCCGATCGCCAGCAGTAGCAACAGGGTCAGCGCGGTTTGGTCGGTGCTGCAGGCGCCTTGTCGGATGTTGGTAGCTACCCGATACAGCGCGAGAAATAAGGGCGACAATGGTAAAGCTTTACCCACCCGGCACACCGTTCCTGAAGGGTAATCCCTTGGCACGGGGTGCCCAGGTAGTGATAGGGCAAAAGCGCCCAAGTCCACCAAAGCCGAACCCAGCAACTTCCGGGGGCATCATGCTTGAAGCACTGTGGTCAGTTTCGTTCCAAACTAATTTGGGCGGGTTGGGCACCGGCATCGTCGTTTTTTCGAAACCGGGCGCATGTTTGGCGGCGATAGCTCGATGATCTAAACGGGTAAGTACGCGGTCGTCAACGGGATGCAATGCTTGCAGCGCATTCGGGTTGGTTTTGGCGGACGTGTATCGTGGGACGAAGCCGACGCAAACCATATGATGCTCACGCAGGGCGATCGTGCACGCAGAAACGCTCCTTCGGCGGAGCCACCTCAGCGCTGGTCTCTCCGACATCGGGTTGGAGCGCGGCAACATAAACCAGCGCCTTCACCTTTGGGTCGCTGCCGGCAACCGTGATGATCGATCCGCCATAGCTGTTGCCGACGAGGATGACCGGACCGTCCAGCTGGTCGAGGACACGCTTGGTTGCGGCCACATCTTCGTCTAGGCTGGTCAGCGGCGGTTGCGCGATGCTGACGCGAAAGCCGCCCTTCGTTAGCACGTCATAAACGCCCCGCCAGCTCGAACCATCGACCAGTGCGCCGTGAACGAGGACGATGGTTACGGCCGCCGTGGGCGACGGAGCAGATTGTGCGTTTATGCTGACAGCGATCAAAAGCGCCGTCATTGCGCCGAGAAACCTTTGAGATCTTGTCATGCCAATATCCATTATCAATGTCGGGTGTTCGGCCGCAGGTATTTAGCGCTGATTGGCCGTCGGGTAAGCGTCCTGCAAAACCGTGGAGCCGGTCTCCAGCAGCGACTTCAAGTTGGACAGGATCTTCGGCCAGCCGCCGGACACCGCCTCGATCAATTTCGACGGTTCGCGCTCGATGGTGTGGGTGACGCAGAGTTTGACCGCCGCTCCGCTCCGTTCCAGTTCCATCGTGCACTGCGACGCGCCTTCGGCCTTGAGCTCGGGCTTGCTCTGGTGTTGCCAACGGATCACCAATCGCCGTGGCGGTTCGGCCTCAACGATCTCGCCGGTGTCGGTGACGCTACCATCGGGGTGCACCATCTTCCAGGCGGATCCCGCCGTCCATTGGCTCTCGCAATGCGTGCCGAACCAGTATTGCCTCATGAATTCCTTGTCGGTCAGCGCTGACCACAGCTCCTCCGGCGTAGTGCGTATGTACGTGACGTAAATGAAGGTCGATTTAGCCATTGGCTTTCTCCAGTCGTCGTTTCAGATCTGAAAGCGCCTTGAGGCGCGGCTTTTCGAACTTGGCAATCCAGCGTTCGTAGATGTCCTGTAGCGGAACTGGATTGAGGAAGTGAAGCTTTTCGCGGCCGTGCCGCACCGTAGCAACCAGGTTTGCCGCCTCCAGCAAGTCCAGGTGCTGTGTCACGCCTTGCCGCGTCATTTCCAGGTGTTCGCACAATTCGCTGAGAGTGCGGCCGTCGTGCGCATGCAGCAGGTCCAGCAGCTTGCGTCGGCTGGGATCGGCAAGAGCCTTGAACAGCAGGTCCGCGTCAGGGAAGTACTCGGCCATGGATAATTAAAGGCAAGGAATCGCTTGCATGAATGATATGCAAGTTATTCCTTGCGTGTCAACTCCACGTCTTTCGTGGCCTCTGCTCTGCTGTATGGTGCCAGGCGGAACCCATGTGCCGCGCCTGCGAGGGGACTACTTTGGCGTCGACTGGTGTTGCTTGAGAGCGGACCAGGCGCAACTTTCGCTTGTGGCCGACTTGCGCCAATCGCAAACTCGCACGAATCATATCGTCACCGGCTGCAATCCAGCGCACACCAGTCGTTCGCGGTACCGATGGCCGGTGACGCACCCGAAGCTGACCGATGGGAACCAAGCCGTTCCAAAGGCAGTGGCCGACCCCTTACTGCCTGTCGCGAGCGGCTGCTGTCGGGCAGCTTAGACAATCTCCGAACGTAGCATCGGCGGCTCATCCTCATAGCCTCCTGGTATATGCAAATGGCAATTCGAGATTGGCAGCATTTCTTCATGCCGCTCTAACATCTCCCAGCAACATTGCAGAGGCGGGGCTTCTTCGCGTTTGTCGAATGCCCTCCAACCAGCCTCGGCTGAACGATTCCTCGTGGCGCAGGGCACTGCGGACGTGGGCTTCACTCAGGATAGAGGGGTTTCGAATCTCTCGGTGCTGGCTCGGACGACCACTCGCGCCCGGACCGATTCAAAGGCCGGCATCTTCGCTGGCTCTCTAATTTCCAAAGGGGAACGTCATGGCAAAGTCGCATACCGATCAGTATCTGGAGAACAATCGGCAATACGCAGCCGGACAGGCGCTCCACAAGCCTGCTTATCCCGGCATGCAACCGATTCAGCCATCGAAGCGCGTCGCTGTCGTTGCGTGCATGGACGCGCGCCTCGATGTGGAGGACCTGCTCGGCCTGCAGACAGGGGACGCCCATATCATCCGCAACGCGGGGGGCGTCGTGAGCGACGATGCGATCCGCTGCCTGATCATCTCGCACCACCTCCTCAATACCAACGAAATCATCGTGATCCACCATACCCGGTGTGGCATGCTGGCCTTCAGCGATGACCTGCTCAAAGCCGGGCTCGAGGGCGATCCAGCGGCCGAGAAGCTGTTGGGCCAGGCGACGAAACGCGCATTCACAAGCTGCAGGAGATGTGCCTCCACGCCGTCGGCGTTCCATGCCTTCCGTGGTCAACTCGAGCCACTCGACGGGCCGCGCGATGCGAAACAGATGGAGCGTCTATCGTGGGACGTACGGCGGGGAATGTCATCGATCCTGAACCACCCCTGGATCCCGACCAGCGGCGCGGATGCGGTCACAGTGCGTGGATTCATATACGACGTGGACACCGGGAAACTCGAGGAAGTGAGTTATCCGGGACCCATGGGGTCGATCGGTTGACGCGCGGAAAGTGAACGTCGATGTCGGTTACCGCGCTTCGTGGCGCGGCTCCCGATATGCCCCGCCGGAAGATACCGCAAAGGGCGCCGACGACCGCTTTGTGGAGATCTTTGTGCCCAGGGCCGATGCCCGCTCATGGGCCGACAGCGGCGCGGACCGCAACATTTCGTTTTCCCCGGCCGCCTATGCCCAGGACGGAACCGTCGGAGGCGAGCCCCGTCGCAGAATTTTCGTGCGTGGACCGACGATGCAGACACAGGTTCCGGATCGACCTGTGTCAGCGATCGCCACTAAGATTTAGATGCCTATGTCGACCGCCGCCTCGCTGAAGACCCTCAAGCGACGACAACTTCGCTGATTTGAATAACCGGGGCCAGATCCGTGTACTTGGGTATGTCGGCCATGATCTCCTGCGCGTGCGGGCCGAATGCCGCCTGGAACGCCTCTACGGAATTGAAGAAGAAGTGACACATGGCGACGTAAACAGCCGGCGCACCAGGCGCACCGCCGGCGAGCCCCCGATCAACCGTGTAGTGCGTGCAAGCGGCGCCAAATTTGTTCTGGCACATCGGCATATGCTTTTCCTTGTAGTAGCTGTGGTCGAAACGCGCTCCGGGGGTGTTCGGGTACATGACGCTGATTTTGATCATGATCTCTCCTCGGCTTGGGTTTGTTATCCAACGACATCAACGCGCGGCGGGATCCCCGACGCTGAGTGGCAGCAATTTTGTTTCGCCGAACGCGCAAGCAAAAGGCTACGCCCGCACTTAAGGCAAGTCCAACCCATTCTTGCATTCGCCCGCATCGGCAACCAGCTTTCGCGTTGACACGATGCGCGGGGATTTTCTTATAAGACGACTGGCTGCTTGGCGCGAAGCGCCGGACGCTGCGTGGGAAATTGGGCGTCACGCTGCTAGGCCCGCTTTCGTCCTCCAGGGCCGTTCGTTACATTTCGTCCACCCCCGGTTCCTGCTCCCAGAACGCGTAGCCATGCGTGGGCCGACAGATGACCTAGGTGCCGCCCCCATGCTCGCAGACGAAGCGCGGCGCCAGCGCCCCCGAGCAGCTCCGCCGAATCCTTTTGTTGTGGCCAAAATTTCACGGTCCGCCACACTTGCAAAGAGGGCTATGGAGCTTTCCGATTGAGCATTAGCCACGCGCCAATGGCGAGGATCGGATCCAAAATTGCAAAGGTGGTGAAAACGTGGGGGAAAACCCCTTCCATCGCCAGAGGCACTAGCACGATGGGCGTAAATACCACGCGATCAATCACAGTAGCGGCAACAACCTGGCGTGCTCCAGAGCGTCCACCGAAAACATAGAGCCAACCGATAACAACCAGCGTCAAGCCAATTACGCGCGCGAGCGCAGCCTCATGTCCGACGAAGCCGGTATCTCGAAACAATATTTGAACTTCCGCAGGCCAAGCAACAAGCAAAGCTCCTGACGCAAAATAGAACAGCCCGTTGGCGACGGTGTACTTGGAAGCGGCAGACGAATTCCACATCGGAGCGACGAAACCGCTTATTGGAAGCTCGTTGGATATGCTGCGTGGCAGCATTTTGCGTGCCGCAATATCGTCTATGTGAGCAGGTACGGATTAGAGGCACGATTAACGCGTGTGAGTTCTCCGCGTTGTGGCGTCAATATTTGAGGGCTTGACGCCACACTGTTTGAGGAGAGAGAGTTGCTGCTGAGAGACGAGTTTTTCGGAGGAGGTCGTCAGCCGTATCCGGAGGGCTAGGTCAGGGAGCGTCAGGGCGTCGCCAATCAATTGCTCGACTTTCTGGACGAGGGCGATCAGGGGGTGATGAAGTCATACGCGTTCCAAGCTGTGTCAACCCGCTTAATCGAATAATTGCGGACCATATCCCATGCCGAACGGCGCAGCAGGTCCATCCGACAATGACGGCGCAGCGCGCGAGCGCAACCGGCTCGTTGGCCTCTACGTTTCGCGCCTGTTGCGCGATCATCTGGGCGCAAGCGCGGTGGGCAGCGCAGGCAGTCGCGAAGAACTGAGCGGCGTACTGCTGGTCACCGATATTGCCGACTCGACCGCGATCAGCGAGCGCTTCGCCAATGCGGGAACGCATGGCGCTGAACATCTGCGACGGTTGCTGGACCGATATTTCGGGGGCGTCTTCGCCATCGTCGAGCGCTATGCCGGCGACACCATCCACCTGGAGGGCGACGCTGTCACCGCCTTCTGGCGCGATGCGGGAGACCCGCGACGCGCGGCCACACTTGCCGCGCAGGCCGCGCTGTCACTGCGTGAAGCATTTCGCGATTGGCGGCCCGAGGCGGGCATCGTTCTGCGTCATCGCGTCAGCCTCGTGGCGGGTGACCTGAGCGCTTCAGGCTACTCGACACCGCGCAACCGGGGATTCTTTGTCTTGACGGGCAAAACCGTCAAGGAGGCGGCGTGGATTTCGCAGCAGGCACCGACCAATCAGGTGACGGTCGGGGCTTCTTTGGCCGATCGGCTCTCGCCACTGTGTTCCTTCGAGCCGGTTGGTCCGTTGGCCTGGCGCCTGATCGAGTTCAAATCGGGTGAGCCATTGCCTGTTCCAGGCGGTGAGGCTGTCCAGGATGAATCCGCCAGTGGGCTTGGTCGAGAGTTCCTGCCGAGCGTGGTGATCGAGCGCATCGACGCGGGCCACTTCACCTGGCTTGCAGAATTCCGCATCGTGAGTGTCGCCTATGTCCAGCTCGCAGGCATGGATCCCGAGAGACCGGAATCGGCGGCCGCGATTCAGAGAGCAATTGCCGCCATCGACGACGTGCTCGTACCGCTCGGCGCAATCATCGCCGAAGTTGTCGTTGGCGACAAAGGCGCAGTCGTCGTTGTCGCCTGTGGTTTGCCGGGGCTTGGCGAAGAAAACATCGCGATGCGCGCTGTCGAGTCGGCCAGGCGCATTCGGGCCGCGCTTCAACGGCTGAGCGTCGCAAGCTCGATCGGAGTGGCAACGGGCCGCGCGTTTTGCGGCGACGTCGGCAACCAGACACGGCGCACCTATCTCACCAGCGGCCTCGTGATGCACTATGGCGCGCGCCTCATGCAGGCCGCCTGTAATGAGATCCTGCTTGAAGAGCAGACGGCATGTGCCGTCGCAAACCGATTCCAAATCTCGGAACCGAAATCGATCCTGATCAAGGGACGTAAGGAGCCGATGCTGGTATACAGCCTCGGAGAGCCGCGTGAGGCGAGGTTCGAGGTATCCAGGCCCGCGACAGCGCTATATGGTCGTGAGCGCGAAATGCGCGAGATCGAACGAATGCTGGACCTTGCTGAGAACAGGGTCGGTCGTGCCTATGTGCCATCGAGGCTGAACCAGGTGCTGGCAAGTCGCGCCTCCTGGCCGAGGCTGGAATTGCCGCGCACGCCCGCGGACTAGCCGTGCTTGGCGTGTCCACCTCGCCGGTCGAGTCCACAACGGCCTACTTTGCTTGCCGCGGATTGATCGGGCAACTGCTGAGCCGGCAGGCGGCCTCAGGACCAAGCATCGCGCAGGACCTGCGTGCGTACCTTGAAGATATCCTTCGCGGCGACCCGCTCCTTGACTGGTCGTGATCTGCCGGCATACGAATTTCGTCACGTCATCATCCGCGAGGTGACCTACAATCTGCTGACGCTCGAGCAGCGTCGTCCCCTGCACCGCGATATTGCCCGGTATCTGGAATCGCAGCACGTCGACAACCTCGAGCGCCAGTACGCGGAACTGGCGGAGCAGTGGGAGTGCGCCGAGGAGTTCGAGCGTGCCGTCGCTTACCGGCAGAAGGCCGCAGCGACCTCCCTCGAGCGATATGCCAACCACGACGTGCTGGCGCATATCGGTCGCATTGAGCAGATGGTGGCGCGCCAGCGATTCGAACTGCCTACGCCACAGCAGGCAGACCTCGCACGCATGCAGGCCGACGCCTGCCACGAGCTGTCGCGTTGGGCCGAAGCGCAGAACTGGTTTAAGGTGAGCGCCGGGCTTTCGGGAATCCCGGTTGCGGCCAGCAAGTCGGCCATGGTCCTCGGTGTGACTCACGCCCTAGCCCGCCAAATCATGCACCGCATGGGGTATGGACTAAAACCGCGCAACGCAGCGACCGCCGCACGTGACCGGCTCGCTGCCCACATCTTCTTGCGTCTCTCCGAGCAGGCGTATTTCTCCGGCGACGCACTGATGCTGGCGTACACGAATCTCATGTCACTGAACTCGGCCGAAAGAGCGGGGGCGGTCCGGGAGATCATCGAGGGATATGGCGGCCTGGCGATTGGGTTGGGCGCCTCGGACATGCATCGCCTGGCAAGGTTCTACAGCGCCCGATCGCTGGCGCTGGCCGAAAGAGAAGGGACGATGCACGACGTCGGATTTGCCCACCTGTTTGCCGCGGTCTACGCGTTTCCGGCCGGACATTGGGAGGATCTCGAACGGCACTGCCTGAACGGACGGGAAATCTTCCAGCGCCTGGGCGACACCTTTCGTGCGCATACGTGTTCCGTGATCCTCGCCTACGGCGACCTCGTGCGCGGAAACTACGAAAAGGCGGCGGCCGGCCTCGGCGCCTTTGGCGAGCATGCCGAGATGATCGAAAGCATGCCGGTGCGCTCCTGGGTACAGGCCGGGCGTGCGCTGCTCGATATGTTTCAGGGAAATTCACCTGAGACCGCATTGCGGCGCATCGCCACCGTCAGCGGAGCGACATTGCAGCGTGGCGAGCGCCTCTTGTGCGACGGGATCGAGGCTGCCGCGCGACTTGAGTCGGGCAACTCGGGCCAAGCCCTGCGTGCTGCGACCGCTGCACTGGAGAACATGCTGGCCGGTACGCCTACGATGGGTATCGCACTCAATAGCGTCGCGGCGGTCGCCGAAGTACACCTCGTGCTGGCCCAGCGCCGCCAGGGGACGGACGACAAGTCCGGGGCGGGCATGGCGCGAGCGCGGGCCGCCTGCAAAGGGCTTCGCAGGTACGCAGCAAAGACGCGCATCTGCCGGCCGCGTGCGCTGCTCGTGTCGGGACGGCTGGCGATCAGCATGGGTCACATGTCTGTGGCGCGCAAATACTTCGTCGAGGCGGTGGGGCAGGCAGTCGCGCTACGGATGCCGCTCGAGGAGGCGCTTTGCGAGCTTGGCCTCGCCGGGGTCGTTCCCGCTGGTGAGGCCAAGGAGCATTCGCGACGTGCGCGAGAGATCCTCGAGCGCCTCGGTGCTAGGCCCTGGAACGCGATGATTCCGGAAAGTCCGGTCCGCGGTGAAGCAATTGCGGACGCGAAAGCCTAAAGGCCAATTGGATGGGAGGTCGAAATGACGAAGAAGAAGATCGCTATCCTTGGGGGAGGAGTGGCCGCCCTCAGTTGCGCGTACGAGTTGAGCAAGACCGCGGACCTTCGCGCTGCATATGAGGTGACGGTATACCAAATGGGCTGGCGGCTAGGCGGCAAGCTCGCTAGTGGGCGTGATGCGCTTGGTCGCAATCTCGAGCACGGCCTGCATGTCTGGTTCGGCTGCTACGAAAATGTCTTCCGGCTGGTCCGGGAGCTCTATGCCGGGCGCACACCTCCGCCGAATTGCCCGCTTAAGACATGGCGGGACGTTGCCAAGCCGCAGCGATATACCCCGCTCGGGGTCAAACTGGAGGACGGTTGGACCTACTTTCCAATGATTTGGCTCGACAGAAAGGGCATCCCCGGTGACGGCAAATTGAACAGAAGCCAGATGGCGGACGTGGAAGTGGTCCTCGAAATGATCCTGCTGGCCCTCCAGGCGCTGGCAAAGGACATCGCAGCTCGCGGTGGCGCTCTCGCTATTGAGAATGCGACATCCAGCGCCAGTGAGCAAGGTGATCTGTTCGAGCGATTAATGTTTGCACTGACGACCCTTGACTCACTCTCCGAGCAAGAGATGGCGCGAGCCGAGGAACTATTTCGCGGTGCGGAGACGGCGGCGTTCAACTTTGCGGATTTCGCCGAAATGTCGACCCTGTGGGCCAAATCTGTGCTGCGCAACTCTGCTGGCACGTACGACATTGCGGACCTGTATCAGCTCCACGAAGTCACCAGGGATAGGCTGCGGAGGCAGATCGAGCAGGTTCCACCCAAAGGCAGTAACGGCAAGACTAACCCGATGTGGGTGCCGCTGAATATCGCAATGGAATTGCTTGACATCGGCTTTGCGGCCTTTCGTGGCTATCACGAGGATCTGCTAAAACCCGACAAGCCGTTCGAATGGATCGACGATCTCGATTTTCGTAGTTGGCTGGTCAAGCATCGCGGCAACCCCGAAATCGTCGCAAATTCGACCGTCACGCGCGTCGTCTACGATACGCTGTTCCAGTATCAGGACGGCGACGTGCACAAACCATCATATGCCGCCGGCACCGCGCTGGGCGTGATCTCGCGCCTCGTCGGTACCTACAAGGGCGCGATGATGTGGGATATCCAAGTTGGCATGGGCGAGGGGCTGATTGCTCCACTTTACGAGCAGCTTCTTCGGAACGATGTGAAGTTCCAATTCTTTCGCCGCGTGGATGAGATCACCCTGTCCGGCGATGGCAACAACATCGAGCAGATCAAGCTTGGTGTCCAAGCGAAGACCAACGGTGGTGCGCCATACAAACCCACCTACGTCCAGGAAAATCTGACCTGCTGGCCGAGCGAACCCTTCTGGGACCAGCTCGACGATGGCGAGGAAATGAAAAAAGCAAAGGTCAATTTCGAAAGCCACTGGTGCAGCCGGCCGGACGCTGCCGAACCGCGATACCTGTGCGCTGGAAAAGACTTCGACACGGTTGTTCTGGCAATTGCGTTGGGCGCCTTCAAGCCGCTCAACAACGAGCGTGGCATGTGCGACGCATTGATCAAGCGTGGTGGGCCATTTGCCGATTGGGTCAGCAATGTTGGCATCGTCCCCAGCCAATCCTTGCAGATTTGGTCCAATCAGTTACTCAAGCAGCTCGGTTGGACGTCGGGCAAACCTGCTTTCGTGTCTGGTCCCGAGTACCTCGATATCTGGGCCGACATGAGCCAGATTCTTGCGTTCGAATCCTGGCCTGGTTATGCCAAGCCGTGCTCTTTGCACTATCTCACGGGAACCTTCGCCACTACGCTGTACAAAAATCCGTCGACCGAGACGGGAACGCCTGACAAAGCGCTCGCAATCTTGCGCCGAAAGACCCTCGATTGGCTCGACGGATCATCTGCGTTGTACTTCCCTAAGGCCGTTGTGAACGGGAAGTTCAATTATGATGTCCTGAGCGACGTCGACAACAATGTGGGGGTCGCCCGATTCGATGCGCAGTTCCTGCGCGCCAACATCGATCCGACCGAGTGCTGTACCGCGTCGGCCGCAGGTACGACCAAGTACCGACTTCCACCTGATGGCAGCGGTTTTGCGAATCTCGTCCTCGCGGGCGAGGGCACGCGCCATGGGTTTAACACGACGACCGTAGAGGGGGCAACTATGTCCGGCATGGCGGCGGCCCGCACCATCTGTGGCTCGCCTTCCAATATCGTGGGCTATGACTACCTGCGCACGAAACCTTCCGAATCCGCCGAGGTCCAGGTAAGGGCGAGCGCCTCTGCATTCATTTCTTGGGTCGGTCACGGCGGCGCAAGCCTGGCGTCACCAGCCGCTTTTAGCGGTGTCGACGCGTACGCCTTCGGGATCGCAGCGAGCCGCGTGGCGATGCAGAATCTTGTGGACAAACTACTCAATCGTGCAGGTGCAAACAAAGTGCACTACGAGTCTTCGGATCTCGCGCGATTTGCGGTACTGAGTTTCCTCAACATGCAGCGTTGCACCTCGACGGTCGACATCATGGGGTGGTGCCCTGGACGCGAGTGCGCGATCTGGTTACCGCTCATCGAGACGAATCTCGTCGCCAGAACGAGGCGTGTCGTGTTCTGGTCGCCCTACATCTTCATCGACTACGACATCGGAATGCTCACGGGCCGCGAGACCTGGGGCTGGCCAAAGGTCGGCGCTTGTATCGCGATGCCTGATGGCACGCCTTCCAAGACCGGCAACTTCAGCTGTACGACAATGCTTTTTCCGACGCTTAGTGCGGATACGCAGGCGAAGAAGGACGTCCTGTACAGCGTCTCGGCACAGCACGGTTTGCCGACGCCGGGGCCGGTGAAAGGGCAGAACCTTCTCGAGTTGATTTTTGGGGATCTTGTTGAGCTGGTCGTTGCCCAGCTTCAGCGCGAGGTACCGTTACTTCCGGTGTGCTTGAAACAATTCCGCGATTCAATGAACCAGTTGTCGGCCTGCTATCAGGCGATCGTCGAGTCGCCGCTGCGGCTTAAGCGCCTTGGTGGCATGGGCTTGATCGACGCCACCGGTATCACAGCGAGCTTTACCAATTGTGCGAGCCACCCGATCGCCACCGACATCCTCGGCATAGCAGCGAGCGCGCAGCCGACCGTAGTGCCGGTTAGTTGGGCGCTCTGGGCCGAACTCGACTTCGAGGCGATCCCGGGATCCGTCATCGCCAGTTCCATCTGAGCCTCGTTGGTGTCGGCATGGGCGTACTGTCTACGGCGTAGCCGCGGGCGGCTGCCACTGGACAATCTCGTAGGCAGCCCAGAGTCCCGATTCGATGGCCGATTCGAAGCACCCGCCGCTGAATGTCGTCAGTGTCCAGTCACCTGCGAGGAAAAGGTTGCCGAACATACCTGGATTCTGCGCGAGGCGGTATTGAACACTCCCCTTTGGAGTCTGGACATAGAGTTCCGAGGGGGAAACGTTAGCTCGGTAATAGTCCGAAGTGACGACCCGCGGGTCGATGCCAATACCTCTGGTCACAGCATTCGGCCAGAGCACGGCACCGTTCGTTGCGAACCACGCATTGACCATGGGTTTTATTTTTGACGGAACATTGAGAATCGGTATGCCGCCGCAGAAGTATTGGATCGATTTAGGTGCCGGGTCGGGCCAGTCCTCACGTGAAACCAGAAACGACATGTCCGCCCATGAATCGAAGGGTTCCGCGTAGCCCGATAGCACCGTTGGACCAAGCGTCCAGCCGAGCTCCTCCAGGTCTTTGTTTAGCCAGAGCTGGAACGACAGGGTCGCAACAGAAGCGCTCTTGCAGATCATCTGCGCCCAGTCTGTGCTGGCAGCTACCAGGTCCGGCGTGATACTTGCGAGAACGGCCGGCGGCACCGCGAGCACGGTCACGTCAAAATCTTTTTCAAGCCGAAGGGTGTGTGTCCATGTCGGGATTGCGGCTGTTGCGTCTGCAGCGGCCTCGTCGTCGCAGTCGGTGTCCGGGCCGCTGTGGGAATCTGAATTCCTGGCACTTTTTTTGGATGACGGCGTGTCCGGGCGCATCTGCCACTTCGGCACGCTCCGCCAGCAATCCAGTCCCTTGACGCAGACGAACGGATCGTAGGCACCGGCGACCGGAACGATTTCCTCGGAGACGGTAATCGTACCGATGCGCGACTTGTCGGGCGTCAGCTGAATGTTGGTGACGGTGTGGAACAGTTTGATATCGACGCCGCGTGCCATGAGCACCCGATAGAAAGGAGTGAAAACCGTCTCGCCCATGCCGGCACTCATGTGGTAGAGCGGCGCACCCTTGTGTTCGATCACCATGGCCAGAGCAAATCGAAGCGTCACTCCGGCGGCCATGTTGCCGTTATTGATGTTGGTTCCGTTACCGCCTTCATAACCGAAGGTGAAGTCATAGAGGGCGCGAATCGGTGCAGAGTCGAGCGAGATCCGCAATGCGCCGTAGTTGCGCAGCCATTCGCGGAAATCAAGCGCGTTCAGCTTCGTGTGGTCAGGATCACCGTGGATGAAGTCCGCGATCCATCCTAATAGAATCGTAATACCGAGATCGGCGAGGATCAGCAAATGGCGTATGCGCGGATCGGTTGCTGGAGTCGGCGTAGGCTCTGCCGCAGTTCCACCGCCGGATGGCGCGCAAGTCTGGCGCAGGTAGTACTCG
>Ga0209517_10002119_pt1 | contig 28603 bp, 30 predicted proteins | sample PeaSoiMetSII2010_FD_187695 | JGI IMG/M metagenome (GOLD analysis project Ga0209517, IMG submission 187695) | Peat soil microbial communities from Weissenstadt, Germany - SII-2010 (SPAdes) (version 2) | ecosystem: Environmental > Terrestrial > Soil > Wetlands > Peat | place: Germany...
CTATGCTCGCCTGCTGGCCAGTCCCAGTATTAGCCCCACGATCAAGGCGCGTTTGAGAGCTGAACACGCCCAACTCAACCCCTTCGCCTTGAAGAAAAGCATTGAACTGAAACTGCGCCTGTTCTTCACTGCCAAAAGTAACCTCCAACCTGAGGCAACGTTGTCATGTCTGACGCCCGCCCCGGGTAACATTTATCCGTGAGTCAACACGTACCCTCGACTTTCGTCCTTCGACTCTCGACTTTTGTTCATGCCTTCAATACTTCAATAAAGGCCTCCTGCGGGATGTTCACGTTGCCGATGGATTTCATCCGCTTTTTGCCTTCCTTCTGCTTCTCCAACAGCTTGCGTTTGCGCGACACATCGCCGCCGTAACATTTCGCCGTCACATCCTTGCGGAACGCGCTGACGTGCTCCGACGCGACGATTTTCCCGCCGATGGCCGCCTGGATTTTCACCTGAAACTGCTGGCGCGGGATGACTTCCTTGAGCTTCTCGGCCAGCGTGCGTCCCCTGCCCTCCGCTTTGGTGCGATGCACGATGCTCGAGAAGGCGTCCATCGGCTCGCCGTTCACCAGCATGTCCAGCTTCACCATGTCGCTTTCCAGATAACCGCCCAGTTCGTAATCCATCGAACCATAACCACGCGTCATGCTTTTGATGCGGTCATGGAAATCAATCAGGATTTCGTTCAGGGGAATCAACGTTGTCAGCATCACCCGCTTGGCGTCGAGCGTTTCCGTGTGGTCGAATGAGCCGCGTTTTTCGGAAATCAGCGCCATCATGTCGCCGATGTTTTCGTTCGGGCAGATGATGAACGCCTTTACCATCGGCTCCTCGATTTTCGCGATGAACGTCACCTCCGGCAAAAACGCCGGGTTGTCCACTTCTTTGAACGTGCCATCCGTGAGGGTCACGTGATAGACGACGCTCGGATACGTCGCGATGATGTCCATGTCATATTCGCGGCGCAGCCGTTCCTGCACGATTTCCATGTGCAGCAAGCCGAGGAACCCGCAACGGAAACCGAATCCGAGCGCCACACTTGTCTCGGCCTGATACACAAACGCTGAATCGTTCAGCTTCAACTTCGCCATCGCCGATTTCAAATGCTCGTAATCCGCCGTGTTGATCGGGTAAATGCCGCTGAACACCATCGGATGAATCTCCTTGAAGCCCGGCAATACACCCGACGGATTTCGCGCGTCCGTAATCGTGTCGCCCATCTTGACTTCTTGCGGCGATTTGATGTTCGCCGTGAAATATCCCGTCTCGCCCACTTGCAGTTTTTCGCGGACGTAAGGCTTCGGATTAAAGCTGCCGACTTCCTTGATCTCCACATTTTTACCGGAATGGAGCAACTTCACCTGCTGGCCGGCCTTCAATTCGCCGTTAAAGACACGCACATGCGTCACTACGCCCTTGTAAGTGTCGAAAAGCGAATCAAACGCCAGCGCCTGCAAACTCGGCGCGCCCGTCGGCTTCGGCGGCGGAATTCGCGACACAATCGCCTCCAGGATTTCGTCAATGCCAATCCCTTCTTTGGCGCTGGCGGGAATCGCCGTCTCGCCGGGAATGGCCAGGATTTCTTCAAGCTGCTGTCGTGCTTGTGGAACATTTGCGTGCGGCAGATCTATCTTGTTGATGACCGGGATGATTTCGAGGCTCTGCTTCATCGCCAGATGCACGTTGGCAACCGTCTGCGCCTCCACGCCCTGGGCCGCGTCCACGACCAGCAACGCGCCTTCGCACGCGCTCAGGCTGCGCGACACTTCGTAGGAAAAATCCACATGCCCCGGCGTATCAATCAGGTTCAGCTCGTACGTCTCGCCGTTCTTGGCCGTGTAACGCATTGTAACCGGATGTGCCTTGATGGTGATGCCGCGTTCGCGCTCCAAATCCATCGAGTCGAGCAACTGGTCCTCCATGTCCCGGTCGGAAATCGTGCCGGTGCGATGCAAAAGCCGGTCCGACAGCGTCGTCTTCCCATGATCGATATGGGCGATGATGCTGAAATTTCTGATATGCGCTGCGTCCATCCTGGGTCTTAAATCTTAATCTTAATCCTAATCTCGCTCTTAATCACAATCCGGCTCCCCTGCCCTGTCCGCGAAGGGTGTCCGAGCGATTTAGAATAACCGCAAAACGATTGAAGAAAAGGAAATTTGACGGATCAAATTCAACCGCCGTGGAGATATCGCTGCAAGAATTGAAAAAGCACATACAGCACCAGAGCGAGGGCAAACATCACTGCGAACATGAAAAATGCCGGAATGATCATCAGGTGCTGGTTTTCGACCGGCACCTGCGAGTCCGCCACCAGCTCGCCATCAATCTTCAGTTGATACGGAAAGCAGAACTTGCGCGAGCGTTGCCACGTCACTTCCACCTGATGCTCCGAGCCGCCAATGCGAACGACGGCGCTGTGGGAGCCGATGGATTGTATTTTACCTCCGGTGCGAAAAACACATTCGCCATCCAGATACACGTCAATGGACGCGCTGCTGAAGAGAAAGCGCGGAACCAGATTGGCCCGCACCGCGACTTTTTTGCCCCGCCAGGTAACCACGCCTGACGGACCTTGAAGGCGCCTCAGGGCCACTTGGATGTTTGGCGGCAATTCATCAAGCGAGTGATAGACATGCTCGTGTCCCGCCGTGTCTCTGAATTTGTACGCAGTAAGGCTCTTGTGAATGATGGTTCCAAGCTGGTCCTTGGTCTCCGCCAAGGCCTCGGCTGAAAGGAGGCCGGACGATTCTTTCATCGCGTCCACTTCCAATTCCTCAATTTGCGACCTCATGCCCGGCGGCACGTCGTCCACGGATTTATACTCGCGGCGGTTGCCATCATTGTCCACAAGGGTAATCCTCGTCGTGCTCTTGGTCCCGACAACGAATGGCCCTGGCTTCGACAGGCTTTGAAAAAACGAGGTGAGCCGCTGCAACAAATTCGACGGTTCAATGCGGGCGTAACATTTCGGACAAAACTTCGCGTCCTTCTCAATCGGGTTGCCGCAATCGGGACAGATCATGGAGGATTGTCATCATTTGTAATCCGCCCGTCATGGGAAGCAAGGAAGAATTGGCCTTTCCGCCAAAAGAAAAATATCACGCTCCGGGTTTCGGCTTGATGGCCGCCGGCGTTGGTGGCGGCGGTTTACGCTGCTGCCAATAAACTACCAGCCGGTAGCCGAGCAAGACCGCCAGCACCGCCGCGAACACCAGCGGCTGGCGCGTGTCTGCCTTCACCTGCATGTAATAATGAATCACCCCGGCGATGGCGGCCACGTAAGCGAGCCGGTGCAGCGCCCGCCAGCGTTTGCCGCCCAGCCGCTTGATCATCCCGTTCGTGGACGTAATCGCCAGCGGCACCATCACCAGCAATGCCGTGCTGCCGAGGATCAGGTATTTGCGCTTTGTCATTTCGGTGAACGTGCTGGTGATGCTGAACGCGCGGTCCAGGCTGAAGAAGCAGAGAAAGTGCACGCAGCCATAAAAGAAGGCGTAAAGCCCGAGCATCCGCCGGAATTGAATCAACCAGTTCAGGCCGGTGATTTTGCGCAACGGCGTCACCGCCATCGTCAGCACCAGAAAAATCAGCGTCATCATGCCGGTGGTGAGAATGAGGAAATTTTGCGGATTGGCGCCGAGCCGGTTGTGGGATTGGTCCCAAACCAGCAACGCCAGCGGGACGGCGCCGCAGACAAGCACGAGCAACTTGATGAAACGAATGTCGCCTTCTTTCATGGCCGGTCAGAAATCTTTGTGCAAATCCATGCCGGCGTAGAGATGACCCACCTCTGCTTCATAGCCGTTGAACATCAGCGTCGGACGCCGGCCGAACTCGCCGATGCGTTGTTCGGTGGCCTGGCTCCAACGCGGATGGTCCACGTGCGGGTTAACGTTGGCGTAGAAGCCGTATTCGTTCGAGGCATACGCGCTCCACGTTGTGGGTGGCTGATCCGCCACCAGTTTGATTTTGACGATGGATTTGATGCCCTTGAAACCATATTTCCATGGCACGACCAGCCGGATGGGCGCGCCATCCTGCGGCGGCAACGCCCGGCCATAAAGTCCGCTCGCCAGAATCGCCAGCGGATGCATCGCCTCGTCCATTCTCAGGCCTTCGACATAAGGCCAGTCGAGCACATCACTCCGCTGTCCCGGCATGCGTTTGGGGTCCAGCAAGGTCTGGAAGGCGACATACTTCGCGCTGCTGAGCGGTTCGACCAAGTCGAGCAGTTTGGACAGCGAAAAGCCCACCCACGGAATCACCATGGACCACGCTTCAACGCAGCGCATCCGATAGATCCGTTCCTCCGGTGGACTGATTTTCAGCAAATCATCGAGGTCAAAAACCTTCGGTTTGTTTACCAGGCCTTCGACCGATACCTGCCAGCCCCTGGTATCGAATTCTTCCGCCGCCGGCGCCACGCCTTCCTTGTCTGTCGAGAACTCGTAGAAATTGTTGTAATGCGTGATGTTCTGAAGTGACGTCTCCGGCTCATCCACGCGGAAGCCCTGGGCCTCCTCCGTTGCCGTTGGTTTAACCAGCCCTTGAATCACCGGCGTATTCACCTTGCCATGGCCGACCGGATTGAGCTGCCGATAAACCACGCCCGTGGCGACGGCGCTGGCCGCCAGAATGCCGGCCCGGATGAACGTGCGCCGGCTGAAATAAACAGCTTCCGGCGTCACCTCACGGCTGGAAATTTTGTTTGTCTCTTTCAATAGAGGACAATGATTTATACTTCACGCGCAGATTAGCACACCTTGCTGGAACGTACAAACTCGAAAACGAAATTCCCCTGCCCTGCCACAATCAGAAGATATTCCTGCACACATGACAAATTTCATTCGGGCTTTGAACAGAAGCTCGCGAAGATAACGAAGGCTCGTTGTTGCCTTTGTTTCCTTCTGTCAATTCGTCCGGACGATTATCGCGTTGCCGGGTTTGAATCCGAACCGTTGGGCGGCTGAGCCGCCGTTCACCGCAATTTCCAAAAAACCGCTGGAGCCGGTCACGGCAACGGGAGCATTGACCGGCACAGCGCCATAAAACTCCGCCCAAACGCAACGCATTTTCCATTTTCCCATCACCTCGCAAGTCGCCTTTCGCCCGCCAGAAACGAGTCCAGCTGCGATGTTTGAAATCGCGTTGCCGAAACGGTCAATATAAACGACCTCACCACAGATGGTTCCGCCCCGTTCTTTCGGTTTTGGCCAGGGAAGTCGGACAAAATCCTTTAATTCGCGACCGAGCCGTTGCAGCGACATGCCCCGGCTCAAATGCGCGGCCACCGGCGCAAAAATGTCGCGCCCATGGAAGGTCCGGCTGATGGTTTTGAGGAAATACTTTGGATTCTCCAGTTGCCGGATGGTTTTGATTTTCTCACGCGCAATTGCCCACGATAGCACGCCATTGTCCGGGCCGACGAAAACGTAATCCCCGGTCTGCACGGCAATGGCCCGGCGTAGGCTGCCCACGCCCGGATCAATCACGGCCACTTGCACGGTGCCTTTGGGGAAATACTGGCAAGCTGCCATCAACGCGAACGCCCCGGCGCGAACGTCACCCGGTGGAATTTCGTGCGTAATGCCCACGATGGCAGCGCGCGGATTGATGCCAAGCACGACACCCTTCATCGTGCCAACAAACCAGTCGCGCGCGCCGAAGTCGGTGGTCAGCGTGATTGTATTCACGCGGAGACATTACCTTGAATTGTATCGGGTTGAAATATTAGAACTATGGAAGTCCTCTCCCGGGAGAGGATTCAGGTGAAGCGGGCGGCAAAAACAGATTTCTCCTCCACACGCGGTTTTAATAACCACTCAAATAAAACAAGTCCCGGCCTGAAGATGGATCCACCGGCCGGGACTGGAAGAATGAAGCCGCTGAAGGTTGCAGGCAGGCTACGTCAGTTCCGCATGAATTTCTGAACGCAATTGACATACCAGGTCCGATTCGCGCATGGCTCCTCACAATTTCGCCGTTTTCACTCCGGGCGCCCGTTTTCTGTTGGTGCTAATTGGCCCGTGCGGGCAAAGGTATTCATGGGAAATGGATGATTGGGCGCCCCGCCTTGCCCCGGTCCTCCCCCGATTTCGTTGGCGAAGAGGGAGAAATTCTGGCGGCAGCCGTGTTTATCCGTGTCCATCCCTGGTAAACCTCCACGGCTTTTCCCCATCACCATCAGTTGTCACGCGTGATGGCCCGCATTTCAGTTTCGAGTTGTTGCCTCAACAATTCACGGCCGGCAGGGGAGCTTTCGCGCGGCACAGACAACATCCGGCCAATGGTGATGTCACAGCGCGAAAACGGCATTGGAATTTGAAAACGGTCCCAGCTTTTCAATTGGACCTTCCAGTTGACATGATATGACACGGGAACCGCCGGCAGCCCGGTCACTTGTGCCAGGGCCAGCGCTCCGTCCTGCACGATATAACAGGGCCCTCGCGGCCCATCGGGTGTGATGGCAATGTCGTAGCCGCGTTTGATCCAGGTTGCCAATTCCAGCAACGCCTGCGGCCCGCGCCGGCTGCTGGACCCACGAACCGAGCGCACGCCGAATTGCCCGAGGATTGCCGCCAGAAATGCGCCATCCCGGCTGGCGCTGACCAGTCCGGCCAGGCCCGCGGCCCGATGATGACGGAGTCCCAGGACCGAATGCAATTTCATGCAGAGCGCCAGACGATTGTGCCAGGTGCAGTAGATGACCTGGCGAATGTCCTTGCGCGTCATGAATCCATGAGGATCGCTGACACGGTGGCGGATGGTCAGGGAAACCAATTTGACGACAATCCAAATTGCCCTTGCGCCGAGGTGTTGATGCCATTTGGGCGTATGCGGCACCACCCGTCCGCCTTTTTCAGGCGCGAATGGTTTGCCGCCGCGGGGTGATTCGATAACGTCGTCTGGCACTTGGATGAACCTGTTTCGCCAGTATGGCTTTATGGGCAAGAGGGGAAAAGCTAATTATTCAGTTACACAAATCTTCTCCTGTCTTTCGCGCCCCGGCCATGCTTAGCGGCAATAATTCTTGAAAGAAACTCAGAGGTTTGCTCTTATAAGGACCAGGAAGAGCAGCTATTTGGGCAATGGAGGGTGCTGCTCCCTTTAAACCTAAACTTCATGACAAACCCCTGAACGCAAAAAACTATGAAAACAAATAAAAATCGCCTTGTCTGCGCCACAACAAAACTCCACTCCACCATCAGTTTTCTCGTGTTTAAACGTGGAAAACTTGTCACCACCCTTTTCGGGTTGGTCATGTTGGGAGGGATGCTGTCGGCTGCCTCTGCCCGGGCTGACTCTCTCACCGGACTTTATACTCAAGTCGCATTCGGAGACCCGGATTTTTCCGGAGGCTATAATGCTGGCGGTACGTTGGCCACCGGCATGGTTCAGAGCCAGCTGGGGCCTGACGGCTTGCCAATGCTTTCGGCGGCTGGAATCAGCAGACTTGGAACGAGTTCGGACATGAATCCAACGACCGGCGAACTGTTGTGGTGGAGTCCGGGCGTTGACCCTTACGTCAGTCCCGACCAGATCCCGGTTCAGACCAATCCCATGCCGATGAACTACGGGTTCCCCAATCCATGGTATCCCACCGGCCAGACCAGTGATCAAAACTTTTATCGCACCGTTCATTTTGAAGGCACGTTCAGCCTGGCATCGGCGGGCTCCATCGCACTCACGTTGCAGGTGGATGATGACGCCTGGCTATTTATTGATGGGACCCTGGCTGCGGAAGATCATTACGGATATACTTCCAATACCAGCACGCCCATGTCGGCGGGAACACATCGGATGGACGTGTTTTACGATGATCGTTTTCCGCAATTTGATCAAATGACTTTGTCATCTTCCGTGCCATTATCTCCGGTTCCTGAGCCGGGCACCGTTACCCTGTTCATCGCCGGTTTCATCAGCTTGTCTGCCTGCGGCTGGCAGCGGTTGAATACAAAATCGCAGGGCATTCTGGCAGCCAACCATCTGGCGAGATAATCGAGCCATTCGTGAGGGTGGCTCATTTAACTTTTTAAAAGGGCCACCGAACAGGCATCCTGCCCTTATTTCAGTGTTTTAACCAGGACGGCCTTGTTCTTTTTGAGATATTTCTCGATGGTGCTTCGGCCGCCAACGGAGTTGGCGACCCTGACGGCGTTGGGCTTGGATAGTTTGTAATGCACGAGCCACTTGCCGATCAGGCCCACCTGGAAATTCAATCCCGCCACTTGCCATACTTGGCCGGTTTCCAAGGGATGCAAACGAATCTGACGGACGGGCTTGGTTTTGCTCATTTCAGAGTTTGCGCTGAAAGCTCCGTTGAAACCAGCCAAATCGGTAGTGTTACAAGTTTGGTGGGGCGAGGCTACTGACGAGCCGGCTCGCGAGGACGCTCGCCCCACCAAAAGTCGCAGAATGTACCACTACTGCCAAATCGGAGACCTCCTGCCGCACCTCTGGTCCGCAGGTACGGTCAGGCTGCCTTAAGCACGGTTTTGATGGCGGCGCGCAGTTCCGGGAGCGCAAACGGCTTGGTCAGGCACGGCACCTTTTCCAATTCAAGGAACTGGCGCATGGGTTCGTTGATGATGTCGCCGGTGATGAAAACCATGCGTCGGCAGAGTTGGGGATTGATGGTGCGCAGACGTTCGTAAACCTGGCGGCCGTTCAAACCGGGCATCTTCCAGTCGCAAAAGGTCACATCAAAACGATTTTGGTTCAGTTCTTTCAGCCCGGCCTCCCCGTGCCGGGCCACCATCACTTCATAACCGTGACGGCCAAGGTTTTCGCAGACCAGATTCAGAATAGGTTCCTCATCGTCAATCACCAGCACGCGTTTGCCGGCCCCTTCTTCCAGGTCAATTTCTTCCGGCGCTGGCGGAGCCGGCACCTCGGCCTTGGCCCCGTTGGCTTCCACGGCGGGTAGATCGATGGTGAACGTCGCCCCTTCACCCTTCCCGCTCGCCGGAGTGATATTGCCGCCGTGTTCCCTGATGATGCCGTAGCACAGGCTCAAGCCGAGACCGGTGCCCTTGCCGACGCCCTTGGTGGTAAAGAACGGGTTGAAAATGCGCGGCAGAATCTCCTGGGGGATGCCCGGGCCGTTGTCCTGGATGATGATGCGCACGTTGGAACGGAAAGTCGTGGTGGTGATGGCAATCCGGCCGTCCTGCTTGTTTTCCTCGATGGCCTGCCGGGCATTGTTGAGAATGTTAAGCAACACCTGTTGGATTTGGTTTCCGTCCGCCAAAATCAGTGGCAGTTCCGGATCCAGTTGCGTCACCAACTCAATGTTGCTGGTGCGCAACGGGTAGCCGACAATCTCCAATACGGATTCAACCAGGGTATTCACGCGCACGGGTTTGCGTTCGGATTGTTGCGGACGCGCAAAACTGAGCAACAGACTGACGATGCGCTGACAGCGCTGCGCGGCCTTAAAAATCATGTCCGAATAGTGCTGGCATCGGGCATTCAGATTCTCCCCTTTGAGCATTTCCGAGAAGCCCACCACCGCCGCCAGCGGGTTGTTCAATTCATGCGCTATCCCGGCCACAAATTCACCGAGGGCCGACAACTTTTCACTCTGCAACAGCTGGGTCTGGGCGGTTTCCAGTTGCGAACGCGATGATTGCAGGTTTTCCGTCATTTGATTGAAAACGGCGGCCAGCTCTCCGCATTCGTCATTGCTGTGCGCGGTCACCCGCCGGGTAAAATCACCCCGCCCCACCGCCTCCGCACTGTTGCGCAACTCGCGCAAGGGTTCTGTAACCCGATTGACGAAAAACCACACCGCGCCGGCGCTGGCCAGAATCGCGAGAAAACTGACAGCCAGCAGCACCCGTTGAGTTGCATGTTTTGCGATCAAAGACTGCTCACTCGAATTCAACAGGATATAACCAAGCGTATGGTCGCCGCCCAGTGATTCAAACCGGCTGGCGGTGCAGTAATAATGCACGCCGTTCAATATGACCGGCTTCACGTGCATCATCGGGTCACCACCGTTGGCGGCGCTTGTCAATGTGTTGAAGAAATTGACAAATTGTTTATCGGCATCCAATCCCGGCAGTGTGGAGGCTATGACATGCCCCCCGGCGAGCAGAATAATCTGGCTTTGGGCAAGCTGGCTGAAATCATGCGTCGCCGCGACGCCAAGTTCCGATCCCAGCATCAACACGCCGATTTGCTTCTGGTTTGTGTCGTAAGCCGGGATGGCGACGATATCGTAAAGCTTGCCCCCCACGCGCGCCGTGTCCACCCTTTCGTTGCCGCCCAACGCCAGTTTCATGGCGGGAGCCGCCACCGCGACAAACTCGGGGACTGAAATCATGGGATCATTCTGCACGCTGTCCTGGAGTTTTCCGCTGTTCGATGCAAAGCAGACGATGTCCACGTCCTGCATATCCATCAGCCGGTGCAATGTGTCGTGCATGGCGTTGCCGACCCCCAGCATGAGCACCTGTCGCCAGAGCGGTTCATTGGGAAGATTGTGAAAGCGCAGCAGCAGGTTTTTCCGGCGAAGTTCCTGAGAGTATCCAATCACCGCATTGGCGGTCGCCAGGGTATTGCGGGCTTCCATTTCCGATTGTTTGGACACCCGATAATCGACCATGCAGAAGACGACCAACATGGCCACGATCATGCACGCAACCACCGGAGCCAGCACCTTGGCGCGGAAGCTGGTTTCAAGCAATTTGCGTGGATGAATCATATATGATCCGGTATTGCGCCAATTTCATTGTGATTGACACCGTTCCGCCCTTTTCCAACGCCGCCGTTTTGATATGAGATAAGGCAGAGTTCCAGCACAATCCGACTCACAGAACATTTCCGTTTTTGAGATGGGAAGCTGTTTCTATGCCAGAAAGGGCTTAAAAACGGGCCCTTTCCACATCATCTTACGGTTTGAAATTGCATCTTTCGGCGGAGCGAGGCTACTGGGGAGCCGGCTCGGGGACTCTCGCCCTGCCATCGGCGGGTAGAGGCCGCCCTGCCCAATGGTGCAGTTCCGAGGTGAAAATGCTATTACTTATTCGCGACGCCCGGTGCGGTGTCCATTTTCGCCTCAGCTTCACCCAAAGCATTGGCCAGGGCGTGTGCGCGCTTCGTAAAATCGCGTTCGTAGAGAACTTTGGCGAGAACTTGTGTCGCGTCCGGATTCAAAAACACAACGACCGGCACGTTCCAGTGCGGATTGGGCGTGTGAATGGCTTCGTCCACGAGCGGCATGACTTTATGATTTTCTGTGTCGCCATCCTCAAAGACCAGGACCGCCCGATTACGTAAGGCATAAAGTGCGTGCAAACTCGCGCCCCGCGAACCATCCGTAGAAATTTGACCCATCCCGTCCAGATACTGTGCCGAGGAAGCAATCCAGGCAATCGGCTTGTGCTCCGCCGAAGCTTCCTGCTCTGCGTTCTTCAATTGCCCGGTGCGCCAGGCGTTAATCGTCTGGCCGTTGATGACGATGGTCAATTTACCAGGCGCGTTCGGGTCGTAAGCGCCAATGCCCGGCAATGGTTTGCCCTTGGCGTGCAATGCCTTTTCCACCTCCGTCGGAAGTCCCTCGCCCCGCACGTCGTCACTCAGAGCGATAATCTCTCCCGTGTCGCCATCCACCAATATCGGGCACGGGATGGATTGGATTCCATATTTGAGCGCAACCGCCGCCTTCCAGTAACGGCCATCGTAGATTTGCGGCCAGGTCATGTGGTTGTCCTGAATAAATTCGAGCAGCGCCGGCCCGTTTCGCGGCTCGTCCAGGCTTACGCTGACCGCCTCGAAACCATATTGATGAAATTTTTGATAGGTGGCGATGACGTTGGGAAGCTCCTGGCGGCAAGGCCCGCACCACGTGGCCCAGAAATCCAGCAGCACCACCTTGCCCTTGTAGTCGGCAGGAAAATTGATGACCTGGCCATCCAGGGTCCTGGCTTGGAACGCCGGCGCCAGTTGGCCGGCCGATACCGCTGACTGAACATCAGCCGCTTTGGCGATGACGACAAGAAGCACGGCCGCCAGGACGCCTACCAATAAAAAGCGGAACCAAAACCAATTTTCAGGATTGAGAGCTTTCATATCTTGAAAATGAGTCCTGGCCGGCCCTGATTCAACCAAAAATTCAAGTGAGGCTGTTCCCCGACTTCAAGCTGCGGCTTCGCTTTGCTTCTCTCCCAGGACTCCGTGGATGGTGGCGATTAACTCGCCCATGTCGAGCGGTTTGTGTAGAAATGCCTGCGCACCGGCCGCGAGGCAGAGCGGCTCGTATTTGACCGGTTCGGTGCCCGATATGATGATAATCGGAACCGTCCTGGCTTCACTCATGTTGCGAAGCCACCGCATGATGGCAAATCCATCCCAGTGCATTCCCACGTCCATGGCATCGGGTGGGAAAAGGATATCCAGCAAAATCAAATCCGGAATTTCCCGATCCACTATGTTCACCACCGCAGCGCCATCGGTGGCGGTGACCACCTGGTAACCGTTCGATTCGAGAACCGAAGCGACTGCCTTCAGGATGACTTTATTGTCATCCACCACCAGAATCTTTTTGGGCTGGGCAATGGGTTGTTGGTCCATAAATTCTATCGCTCACCAGGTGGTTTGCAGCACTAAGGCTGCCAGAATGGCTTTACACTTCACTTTCATAATCCACCGTCGTTCAAGGGATTAGGACCGAACTTATCTGATTTTGGCAAACATCTTACTGAAATTGCTATTTATGCGTGTTAGTTTGATTCGGCTCGGAATTTGAAGAAAAGAGTGAGTAGCAACATGACTTGGAATCGAAACCAATATGCTAACGGATTGGTTAGGAAGGCGGCTGTTTCCGCGGTGGCAGCACTATCGTCAAAAGCGTGAAGTCAAAACGCTCATGGTGGCGCTGTGGGTGGGGATTGGTGTCGCCGCCGTCATGACGGCTATTTTATTTTTGACCAATTCCATGTCCATCGGTCCGTGACTCCCGCCATCGTGTTTGAGGTCAATTCTTCATCGTCTGCCACGCTGAAATAATTTCAGGTGGACAACGTTTTTTTGCGGGTTCTGCTTGGCAATTGCCGCCTTCCACGTTTAGCTAAGCGCCATGCAATTGGTGCTCGATTATCTCAAACGCAACCAGGCCCGCTTTGTGGCTGAATTGTGCGATTACCTTCGCCTTCCCAGCGTCTCGGCCCAGCCCCAGCATAAACAGGATATGCGCGCCTGTGCCGAATGGCTCGCCAGACACTGCCGCCAAATCGGACTCGACGCCCGCGTTTGTCCGACCCAGGGGCATCCTATCGTCATCGCCAAAACGCCACGTGATGGCAGGGCGCGTCACTCCGTGCGCGCCGATCTAGTTTCGCGTGATGCGGCGCGCAGAGGACTGCGCGCCCTGCCCAATAAGCATTTCATGGTCTATGGTCATTACGACGTCCAACCGCCCGAGCCGCTGGATCTGTGGAAATCGCCGCCCTTCGAGCCGCGCATTGCCGGTCGGGCCATTTTCGCCCGCGGCACAACCGACAACAAGGGCCAGCACTTCGCGCATCTCAAGGCCGTCGAAGCCTACCTGAAAACCGGCACTCCCCTGCCCTGCGATCTCATCTTTGTCATCGAGGGCGAGGAGGAAGTCGGCAGCGCGAACCTGGCAAAATTTCTCAAGTCGCACCGGAACGAACTCAAATGCGACGCCGTGGTCGTCTCCGACACCGGCATGCCCGACGCCGATCATCCGGCGCTCACCTACGCCTTGCGCGGCATCATCGCCTTTGAAATCACGGTGCACGGCCCGTCGCGCGATCTGCACTCCGGCATTTTCGGCGGCGCGGTGGACAACCCGGCCATGGCCTTGAGCCAGTTGCTGGCCAGGTTGCGCAACTCCAATGGCCGCGTGGCCGTTCCCGGCTTTTACGACGACGTCGCGCCCCTTTCCGCGTATGAGCGCAAAGAATTCAAGCGCCTGCCCACCACCGACCGCGAACTCCAGAATTTGCTCGGCGTAAAAAAATTGTTCGGCGAACGCGGTTTTACGCCTATGGAACAGCGCAGCGCGCGGCCGACATTTGAAATCAACGGTCTCACCAGCGGTTATCAGGGCACGGGCAGCAAAACCATCGTGCCGGCGTGGGCACGCGCCAAAATCACCTGCCGCCTCGTGCCGAACCAAAGACCGGCGCGCATTCGTAAGGTGGTTTGCGATTACCTCAGGAAAATTTGTCCGCCCACGGTCCGGCTGGAAATCGAGGCCGGCCACGGCGCGGAAGCCTATCTCGTTTCCCCCGGCAGCCGGCAGGCGCAGGCCGCGTTGCGGGCATTGCGCGAGGCATTTCACCGCGAGCCGGTCTTGTTGCGCGAGGGCGGTTCCATTCCCATTGTAAACGATTTCAAAAAAATCCTCGGCGCGGATTCGTTGCTGCTGGGTTTGGGGTTGCCGGACGACAACGCGCATTCCCCAAACGAGAAGTTTGATCTGGATTGTTTCGAAAACGGCCAACGGATGAGCGCCCTGCTCTGGCAGGAATTGACGGCGTAAGCCGCCGGTTTCCGTAGCCGCCGACGTGAGAAGGTGGAAGGTCTTGAAATCTCAGCTCTTCTCCCAGCTTGGCTAACTCATCGTCGGTGTTTCGATCTTCAGCCAACCGTCTGAAAAAATGAACCTTTTGGCGCGTTCCCGTTATTAATGGGCAGATGCAAAATTTAAAACCATTATGAAGACCACAAAATTCACGTGCCTTGGCCTGTTATTTTTGGCGGGAACCGTGTCCGGCTTGCGCGCCGAACCGTGTCGTACCGATATCAACCCGGCGCTTTTTTATTATCAGGCGTTTATCCTCGGGTCGGAGCTGCCCCAGACGGACCACGACTATCTGTTCACCAATCAATGGCAGGGCCAGAAACTCCCGGCGCGGTTCGGCGAATTGGTGGGCCAGTCTGACAACGCCTTCAAACTCGTGCGCCAGGCCGCGCACGCCAAGGTGCCCTGTGACTGGGGCATCGATTGGAGTGCCGGGCCGTACACCTTGCTTCCCCACTTGAGCCGCGTCAAGGCCACCGTCCAAATGGCACAGTTGCGGGCCATGTGGGACTTGCAAAATGACCGGCAGACCGACGCCCGTGACGATTTACTCGCGGCCTACGCGCTGGCCAGAAATGGCTCCCGTGACAACAGCCTGATTGCGGCGCTGGTCCAATTCGCCGCTGAAACCATCGTCTATTCCACCGTATCGGCGAATTTCGGCCGGGTTTCTCCGGGAACGTTGAAGCAGTTGGTGGACGGATTCGATGCCGCCCCGGCCCGGGGCACCGTCGCCAATGCCATCGCCACCACGGAGCAGCTCTGTTTCTCCGGTTGGGTCGAAACCAGAATTCCGGAACTGCGTAAGGAATATCCCGGCGACGACGCCAGGGTGTTGGACAGCTTTCGCGGTGTTTTTGAGGATTCCGGAGATGGAGGGCAGCCGGATACCAATACCTGGCCAAAGATTGTTGCTGCCGCGGGGGGAACGAGTGATGGGTTCCTGAAGCTGGTGCGGGAAATGAAACCGATTTATGCACGTGCCGCCGCAATCGCGGGTCTGCCCCCGGCGAAATTTGAAGAGCAAATGAAACTTCTCAATGCGGACGTTCAGAAATCATCCAACCCGATTATCCAAGCCGTCATCCCCGATTTTACCAAAGCCGGGGCGCGGGAGTTTGCGACTCTGACGGATCAGGCCATGGTCCGCGCGGCGGTGGAATACAAACTGCACGCTGAAGCGGGATTACAGAGCGTCAAGGATCCTTACGGGCACGGTCCATTTAAATTTCAACGTTTCGTTTTCGACGGCGTGGACCGCGGGTTTGAACTCAAATCAGCCTATGCCGGACGCGGCTATCCGGAGGCGATGATTTTTGTCGAGAAGGATGGACCTCCATTTTACGTTAATGGCGGACCGCAACGGCTTGGCAAGGCGGTACAGCCATGATTTACCACACTAGAATTGGCCGGCGGACGGTTTCACTATGGAACTGTCCCCATTTTTCAGCTATCATCTCAATGTGTTCAGCCTGACTCCAACGTTCGTGGAAATCGAAACCCCAGACACGCGGGACCTGCTGGATCTGGCTCAAGCAGGTGATGCCGAGGCGTTCGGCGGACTTTGCCGGGTTTATGAAACGCGGCTGTTACGGCAGGCCACGCTGCTGTGCGGCAACGCCGCCCTCGCCGAGGATTTGGCGCAGGATACCCTGGTGGAAGCCTGGAAATGTCTCCGTCGTTACAACGGCCAGTGTCAGTTCTTTACCTGGCTTTGCGCCATCCTGTTGAACCGACATCGCAACTTCCTTCGGGAAAAGCGTCCCCTGCCCTTCTCGGCCTTAACCCGGCATGACCGCGACGGATTCCAGAACAAAATCAGCAACCTGGCCGATCACAATTCTCTGCCCGACGAAGCGGCCCAACTTCACGAACAGGCCGTACGAGTGCGGGATTGCCTGCAAGCGTTGCCGGCCAAACATCAACAGGTCATCTATCTGCGCTTTTATGGGGACGATTCCTTGGAGGGAATTGCCGCGGCCCTGGGCTGTTCGGTGGGGACGGTAAAATCCCGGTTGTTCCACGCCCTGGACAAGCTGCGCGGAATGAACGCCCTCAACGCACAATTCAAAGAGCTAAAGACGAAAGGTGGGACGTTATGAAACCTTGTGTCAAAAACAAAAAACTCATTGCCTGGCTGGCGCTGGACGCGTTGGACGTTCGCCAGGCGCAGACCCTCCGCGAACATATCGCCACGTGCGAAGGTTGTCGCTGCTATCTGGCGGAAATTTCAAATGTGACCAAACGACTGGCGGCAGCAGAAGCAATTCCCGATGTTCAGACATCCGAAAGCTTTCACCGAAAGGTAGCCGGTAGATTAAGAGAGACGAAACCGGATTCCATCGGGGAAATCGTGGCAGCGTATTTGGCCGGTTTGAACTGGCGCGTGGCTTTGCCGGCCGTTGCGGCGTTGGTGGTGATCGGCGTGGCCCTCGGCGCCTGGCGGCAACCACCTAAGATGGCTGTGTCTCCACATCCAGCCACTCAAATCACTTTGGTAACGAGTACGGACTTTGATCTGGCACCGACGCTTGCCAACTACCAGAGGGTGGCCAATCAGTCTTTGGCCGGATTGGACGCATTGTTGACTCAACAGGGCAATCAGGCGTTGCCGCCCATGCCGATCTATACGGCCTCGACGCGTACTCTGGCGAACGGGTCGTTTTGAATACTGTCAACGGACGAGCGCGCTGCTGTGGCGGGAGTTATCGGTTCTGGCCGGATACCACACTTAATCTTTCAGCGGATATTCCTGAAGCACACGCACGATGTCGGCGGAAGCGTACCAATTGCTCCAGATCAATTGCAGCGTATGGAAGCGCGTCTGGCCGAAATCAGTTTCCCGGTGCTTCTCAAGAAAATCATGCAGCCGTTTCCAGTCCGCTTCCGGTTCGGCAAAACGCATGACCGTCAAATGCGCCGTCACCGTTTTGTAACGGCGATCCAGATTTTCACCGAGGCCCTCCTTCCGGAAGGCGTCCCGCAACTCATCGCGTAACTGGCACAACCCTTCATCCGCCGGAAATCCTTGAATCATCACCGCGTCCGGTGAAACCGTGACGCCGTGAAAAACAACCCGGAACGGGCGGCATTTCTTCACAACCCTGTCCAACACCGCCCGGCAGGCCGGCAACTGGCGAATTTCGTCGCGCCAGAATTCCGACCCGGCAATGACCGCCATCACCGTCACATGTAATTCCGACGGCCTGTAAAAATGTTGCCTGGGGCAGAGGGCGGCGGCTTCGCGCAGGAATTTCCCCACCCGCCGCCGCACACCCGCATCCGGCAGCGTCACCAGCGTGGCGCCCCGGCGGTCGTCGCCGGTCCGGTCGCGCAGGTAAGGATCAATCCGGACCTGGCCGGATTTCAACAGCGGTCCGGTTTTGCGCCAAAGCCGCTCGTAAATTCTGCGCGGCTCGGTCAACGCCGTTCCCATCTTCGAATTTCCTCCTTTAACATTTCCTGCGGCAGACCCACCACGTTGCTGAACGAGCCGGAGATTTCCGAGACTATGGTGTCGCCATGCTCCTGGATGGCATAGGCGCCCGCCTTGTCCAGCGGGTTCATTTTGGAAAGGTAACCGTTGATTTCTTCCGCCGTGAGCGGGTGAAATGTCACGTCGGTGCTGACGGCAAAAGTTCGTTCGCGCAACGCGCGCAGATGAATCAGGCTGACGCCGGTGACGACCTGATGCCTCCGGCCTTGCAATCGGCCCAGCATCCGGCGCGCCTCGGCGACATCGGCGGGCTTGCCCATGATTTCACCTTCGAGGAATACGAGCGTGTCCGCCCCCAGTACCAGCGCGTCGGGATGTTTTTTGGCGATGACGCGCGCCTTCCGATGCGCATTAAGCTGGCACAGTTCCAGCGGCGACAGTTGTTCATCAAAAGTCTCCGCAACGGCGCCGGGAACGATTTGGAATTCCAGATTCAACTGCTGCAACAACTCCGCGCGTCTCGGCGACGCGGAAGCCAGAATCAGCGGCGGCAATTCCATGCAAAAAATCTAAGCATTGCCGGCAACACTGTCGAGCAGCGGTAGCGGCGGGTAGAGTTCTGATTTAAGGAGCGCGCCATTTATGCCGCTTCACCGTCCATTGCATTGATGCGTTGAAGCGGGCTGAAGCCCGCGCTCCGGAGACAAATTAGGACACTTCCTGGCGGCGGGCAGTGTCCTGATTTGTAGGCGACGAGGTTACGAGTCATTTGAGGCAGCACTCCTTACGTCGTGCCCTACTGCCAAATCAGGACATTGCCTGGCGGCCGTCTATGACCGTCGAAAATCCCGGATTCAACGGCGGCGCTCCTGGAGCGTCGCCACAATTATCGGCGTGCGCCGCACCTGAAAACCCGTTAAAAAATGGCCATGAACAACGTCCGCCACCTGGTCAATCTCGCCCTCATCGGTTTCATGGGCGCCGGCAAGACATCCGTGGGGCGGCTGGTGGCCGACCAATTGCACTTCGATTACCTCGACACGGATGAAATGATTCAATCACGCACGGGCCGGACCATTGCGGACATTTTTAAAAAAGACGGCGAGCCGGCTTTCCGCAAACTGGAAGAACAACTGGTCTCAGAGCTGGCTGCCCGCAAGCGGACGGTCATCTCCACCGGCGGCGGCCTGCCGGTCAATCCCATCAATCTGGCCAGCCTTAAAACCCACGCCCTGGTTGTCTGCCTCTGGGCCTCACCGGAAAAAATCTGGGAACGGGTGCGGAACCAGACCCACCGGCCTTTGTTGTGCGATCCGAATCCCCGGTTGAAAATCCGCGAATTGCTCGCCGTGCGCGAACCATTCTACCGGCAGGCGGACGTGCTGATCAACACCGACCTGCGCTCCGCCCGCGAAGCCGCGCAACAGGTCGTGCATCAATTCAAGTTCGCGCAATCCGGCCGGCCATGAAGATTGCCCCGGGCAATGTCCTGATTGGTAGGCGACGAGGTAACGAGTCGTTTGTTCGAGCACTCCTTACGTCGTGCCCTACTGCCAAATCAGGACACTGCCAGGCCCTGCCTCGTCTTCACATCCTGGTGAGGGGAGCGCTTGTCGGGACAAAGCCTTGCGATGGCCGATCCCGGCAAGCCATTGGTGTAGGTGTCAGCGCCGTGCGCCGATGGTTTCGAGCCGCGGCCGCGACACGGCAAATTCCGGGCGTCCCGACAATATCGTAGCCGCGCATGAAAGAAGCCATTCGACGACGGGCGCTCGAACTGGGATTTGACGACTGCCGTTTTGCCAGCGCCGACTCGCCTCCGGGCGCAAAGCAATTCCAGGACTGGCTCGGGGAAAAACGCCATGGCGAAATGGCGTGGCTCGAACGCACCGCGCCCAAACGAATTGACCCGCAAAAAGTCCTGCCCGGCGCCAAAAGCATCATTTGCCTGGCCGTAAACTACAAGACGAGAGTCGAGAGACGAGAGTCGAGAGCCAGGCATGAAACACAACGCGACTTTCAGCCCTCGACTTTCGACTCTCGACCCTCGACCGCTCTCATCGCGCGATATGCGCAATTCACCGACTACCACGACGTGCTCGCCGGACGCTTGAAACCATTGACCGCGTTTGTGGATCAACTTGGCCCGCCGGAGACGCGCTCGTGGTGGTACGTGGACACCGGCCCATTGTTGGAACGCGACTTCGCCCAGCGCGCCGGACTGGGCTTTATCGGCAAGCACACCAATGTCATCAGCCGGCAATTCGGCAACTGGATTCTGCTCGCGGAAATCATCACCACCCGGGAACTGGAATCCGACGCGCCGGAGCAGAATCATTGTGGCAAATGCGCCCGTTGCCTGGCGGCCTGCCCCACCAACGCCATCACCGCCCCGTTTCAGCTCGATGCCCGCCGTTGCATTTCCTATCTCACCATCGAGCTGAAGGGCGCCATTCCCGTCGCGCTGCGCCCAGCCATCGGCAATCGCATTTTCGGCTGCGACGACTGCCTGGCCGTCTGCCCCTGGAACCGGTTTGCCCGCGAAGGTAATTTGATGAAAACCTGCTCGCGCCCGGAACTGGACTCGCCGGACTTGATTGAATTGCTGCAACTGGATGAAGCCGGTTTCAAATCGCGCTTTGCCGGGACCCCGATTTTGCGGGCGAAACACCGCGGCCTGCTGCGCAATGTCTGTGTCGCCCTCGGTAACGTCGGCGACGCCTACGCCCTGCCCCATCTGCAAAAAGCCGCTCTCTATGCTGAGCCTTTGATTGCCGAGCACGCCCGCTGGGCGATGGAACAGATTCAAAGCAGGGAGAAACAGGTTTGAACCACAGATGGGCACGGATGAACACAGATAAAACCCGGTAAACTTTCGTAGCCGCCAAAAAGCGCAAAAGTCACAAGAAAAGGTTTTATTTTGAGCCTCTTGTGCATTTTTGTGGCTATGATTTGGTTGATTTGCTCTAACGTGGAAGCCGTTTTCCCCAACTCCCGGCTTCCATCTACCAACTCCTGACTTGCCTCCCCTTGACTTCCCGCCATCGCAGTGCAGTTTAAACCTGCGTTTTTTGAGAAAGATGAAAGCCTGTCAACTCACCGCCCTGACCGGACCCGGCGCGCTGCGGGTCGTGGAACTGCCCGAACCCAAACCCGCCCGCGGCCAGGTCCTGGTGCGCGTGCGCGCCACTTCGATTAATTACCGCGACCTGCTCGTGTCCGACGGCCGTTACGGCAAGGTCGCCCTGCCGCTCATTCCCCTTTCGGACGGCGCGGGCGAAATTGCCGCCATCGGCGAAGGCGTGACGCGCTGGAAAACCGGTGACCGTGTGGCTGGCACCTTCTTTCAAGGTTGGCCATCGGGACCGTTCCGGCGTGAGATGGCCAACACCGCCCTTGGTGGCGCCTTAAACGGAATGCTCGCCGAATACGTGGTGCTCTCCGAATCCGGTATGGTTGCCATCCCGCCGCACCTCAACTTTGAACAAGCAGCCACCCTGCCCTGCGCCGCCCTCACCGCCTGGCAGGCCTTGGTCACACGCGGAAATGTCTCCGCCGATGAAACCGTTCTGCTGCTGGGCACTGGCGGCGTTTCCATCTTCGCCCTGCAATTTGCCAAAATGCACGGCGCGCGCGTCATCATCACTTCCAGCAGCGACGAAAAGCTCGCACGGGCCAAAAAACTCGGTGCCGATGAAACCATCAACTACCGTTCCACGCCCGACTGGGAAGAGGAAATCTTCCGCCTGACGGACAAGGCGGGCGTGGATCAGGTCGTCGAAGTCGGCGGCGCGGGAACCTTTGTAAAATCACTCCGCTCCGTCAGCCCGGGCGGACAGGTTCATCTCGTGGGCGGCGTCAGCGGTTTTACCGCCGATGTGCCGCTCACCGAAATCATCCGCAAACTCGTCATCGTGCGCGGCATTTATGTGGGCAGCCGGGCAATGTTCGAGGCCATGACTCGCGCCATCACGCAGCACCAGACCAAACCCGTGGTTGACCGGGTCTTTGAATTTACCGACGCGCCCGCCGCATACCAATATCAGCAAAGCGGCAAACACTTCGGCAAAGTCGTCATCACCGTCCCGTAACCCCGTAGCCGCGTTTGTGAGAACGCGGAACCATTCTCCGCCTCGAACGGGCAAATTCCTTCGCTCGCGGGAGCGGGAGAAGGTGCCCGCAGGGCGGTTGAGGGATGTGGGGATGAAAACAAATTCCAATCTTCCATCTTCCAACTCCTAAATTCCATCCAACGGACTTCTAACTCCAATTCCCGGTTTCTGCATCACATGGGTGTAGATCATTGTTGTCGCAATGTCGTAGTGTCCCAATAGCTCCTGCACCGTCCGTATGTCATAACCCGCCTCCAATTGATGAGTAGCAAAACAATGGCGCAGCGTATGGCACGTGGCCAACTTCTTCAACCGCGCCAAGCGTACCGCTTCTTTCATGATCCGCTGCACCGCCAATTCGTTGACATGATGTCGCCGCACGATACCCGTGCGCGGATCTTTGGACCGGCCCTGGGCCGGAAACACATACTGCCAGATCCAGTCACGGTCGGCCTTGGGATATTTTCGCGCCAGCGCATGAGGCAGATAAACCTGTCCGAAGCCTTCTGCCAAATCTCTCTCATGCAATAATTTCACGCGCTCCAGGTGCTGTTGGAGTTCAAGCTTCAGCTTGTCCGGCAGCATCGTTATCCGGTCCTTGTCGCCTTTCCCTTCCCGCACCGTAATCCGGCCACCCTCAAAATCCACGTCCTTGACCCGTAACCGCAAACACTCAATCAACCGCATCCCCGTTCCATACAATAATTTGATGATCAAGCCTCCGGTCCCGGGTTTTAGCGCCGATAATAACCGCTGTGTCTCTTGCTTGGTTAATACCGATGGCAGCCGTGCCGGACGCGTCACCCGCGCAAACTCACCCAATTCGCCCAGAGGTTGCAGCAACACTTGCTCGTATAAAAACACAAGAGCGTTGAGCGCTTGGTTCTGAGTGCTGGCCGCCACGTCGCCTTCCTTGGCCAAATGCGCAAGGAATTTCGCCACCTCTGGCGCCCCCATCTCTTTGGGATGACGCCAGCCCCTTTGCGACCCGCTGTGATCAGGATTCCTGTGAAAAACAAGATACCGCCTAATCCATTGCCAATAAGCCTTTTCCGTACGCAATGAGTAATGATGAAAGCGCAAAACCTCCCGTACCTGTTCCTGCAATGGCGCCTTGGGATTAGGCGTCAGCAACCCTTTAGGGCGATACGATGCCTTTGCCATTTTCAATATCCTGAGTATTCACTATCTAAATCTTTCTGGACACGAAGGAAAGAAGAATTTATTGTATTTCCATGATGGCCAATATCCCATCAGTTTTGAAGGTTACTTACTAGTTAGGCTGACGAGGACCGTTATGAAAAAGTCGAGCATTAGAGATTGGCTGCTTGATTCAGTTCTAATTGCGGGTCTCATAGGTGTGGCGATATTCTTTCTGCCGTGGTTAGAAGCTTGCCTCGTCAGGATTTCGCTTCATCTAGGCCGCACACTATTCTGGGTTCACTCTACGGTGCTCGGGGATTTCCTTCCTCACATCATTGTTGGTGCTTTGCTTGGCCTTATTGCGGCTTGGCTTGTCCGTCATCGGAAGCTCTTTTTGGCGTTATTACCGTCAGTCCTGTTCAGTGTCTTTTGTTTCCTTTATTTCTCTTTTGGCACAGAGTCATATCATTGGGGTCAGGTGTTGTGGCTAGATTCGATTATTGTGGGTGATTGGCTGCTTATGCTGATAGCCTCATTTGTATGTGCCCGATTTGTTTTGCGGAGGCGTCAGCCTAACAAATTGCTGCAGCCAACAGCCACTGCCCGTTCAGTTTTGACCGAGCCATGAAATTTGAATATCATTGTTGCATTGCTCAGCCCGCCGCCGGTGGCTGTGGCTGAGCTCTGAACGTTAGGCGGCGAGTGCCATGAAGCGATTCATGCCATCCATTGTTTGGTTCGGTGCTGGCGCTGTATTGAGCCAGTTGACGAGCACAGTTTTATTCCGGCTTTGGGAGAAGCTCGGTATTTTGATGCCTGTCGCACATTGGCTTGATTCGCATGGCGGACAGGCGGCGGCGAAGAGTTGGTTTATTTTCTGGATTTTCCTACCGCACTGGCTAGTAGCTGTGGTTGTTGGCGTCTTGGCAGGTTTGTTCGTCAAGCGCCACCTTATGCCGTACTTGCTGTTATTTGGCGTCGGCTTTGTTCTGGAGCCGCTGGCAGCTTATTGTTATTTGAGTTCAGATATTCCCCGTTTCAGCGACGTTGCTTGGTATTCAGTTTCGATTCCAGTCCTTTTGTTGTGCGGCATTTTGAGTTACAGACGGAAGTCGCCGCCTAACAACGCGCGAGGCCGTGTGAAAAGTCTGGCGGAATGAGCGAAAAAAGATTCGCCGGCGGTCCGAAAGTTCGGGTCGCCGGTTTTTGCTTTCCAGAGATTGGGTCCGTGCGGGTAGCCGTCGCCGAGGTTAATGGGAGCGACGAAAGTAAAAAGGGCGGGACCGCCCCGGTTCAGGCCCTTTGCGGCACTTTTACTCCGACTGATTGCATCAACTTCTCGAAGCTTACCAGGTTCAACACCCGTTTGAGATTGTAGGCCAGCGTCGTCAGACTCCATTCGCACCGGACTTTCTCCAGCCCCTTGAGCAGAAAGTGCGTGTACCCGAACCACCGCTTGATCGTCCCGAAGGGATGTTCGGCCAGCGTCTTCCTCAATTTAAACTTCCAGGGCTCCGCTTTCATCCGGCGTGCCATCGCTTCCATCAACCCTTCGTTCGCCTCCCGCGTGATCGTCCGGTTGGCTTTGTTCCGCGTGCACTGTTTCTTGAGCGCACACGTCTTGCAGCCGCTGGCCCGGTAGTATCTCAGCTCCCGCCCCAACTCATACGTGGCGAACCGATACGTCAGTTCCGCCCCCGCCGGACACACATACACATCCTTGTGCTCGTCATACTTGAACCGGCTCTTGCCATATAACCCCCGCGCCGTGTTCGCGCTCGTGTCCGCCTTGGGCACGTAGGCCCGGATGCCCTGCTCGGCACAGCGGCTGACTTCCGCCGCGTTGTAGTAGCCCGCGTCGGCCACCACTTCGGTTTCCTTTAGTTCCAGATGGCTCTTGGCTGCCAACGCCACGTTGGCCAGTTGTTTCAAGTCCGTCACCTCGTTGGTTACCTCCGCTGCCGCAATCAGTTTGTGTTTGGCGTCCACCGCCACCTGCGCGTTATACCCCACCACTGTCCCTTGCGCCGTCGGCATTTTCCGACTCTCCGGGTCCGTCACGCTGATTTGCTTCTGTTCCTCGTCCAGTTGCTCCAGCAGTTCCTTGTGCCACTCCTGCTTCTCCCGCAACGTCGCAATCTTCTGTTCCAAGGCCGCTTTATCCAAGGTCGCCCCACCAGCCACCGCCGCCGCATCGGCGTCGTCCATCTCCTTCAAATACTCCGCCAGCCGCGCATCGGCCCGCGCCATCAGCTCCTCCAGTTTGGCCGCGTTGAAGTTACAGTCACGCGCGTTGACCGCTCCGAACTTGCTCCCATCAATGGCCAGTAACTCGCCCCCGAACAACTCCAGCTTCCGGCACAACCCCACAAACTGCCGTGCCACCGCCCGCAACGGTTGGAGGTTGTCCTTCCGAAAATCGGCAATCGTCTTGAAGTCGGGCGCCAGCTTGCCCAACAGCCAGATCACTTCGACATTCCGATGGCATTCGGCCTCCAGCAACCGGCTGGAGCGGATCCGGTGCAGATACCCATACAGGTACAGCTTGAGCAGCGCCGCCGGGTCGTACGGTGGCCGACCGGTGTTTGCCACTTGCGCCTTGCTGAAACCAAGGGCGTGCAACTCCAGCGACGCCACGAAGGCGTCCACGAAGCGCACCGGGTTTTCGGCTCCGATATAATCCTCCAACCGTTCCGGGAACATCAGGGTTTGGCTGCGGTCCAGTCCACGTTGATGATTCATCCTTGTCAGACCCACCCCAACGAGCGATGTTCAAATCCATGACCCACTTTTCACACAGCCTCTCGCTGCAGGCAACAGCCGCTGCCCCTGCCAGTTGCGATTGATTTATGAATTTGTCCGGCATACTTTCATTTCGATGTCCCGCTCGGCGGCTGTGCCTGAGCTCTGGACGTTAGGCCGGTTTCGCGGGTATGAACAATTCAGGAAAAGCCAGGATCACAGTTGGAGCACTCGCAATTACGATTATAGTATTGATTGGTTTGCTTGTGCACTCGCTCATCCAAATGGCCGAGTCGAAGGACCAAATTGGAGACTTAAAAGAGCAAGTTTACACGTTTGGAAGCCAGGTGGGTGAGATGCAGGCATCACGAGATTTTCGCGATGGTAAACTACGATTATACGTGATTGAAGGCGAGCGTCCGTTTGAGAGGTATTCCGGCACAAATGACGGACCATTCGAAGTATGGTTTCCAGCAAATGATCGAATATATGTTGGACATTTCGGATATGCCGTTGAAGTGATGGTGTCGGCTTACAATGACCGGATGCGATATATGCAGAGGCACCCAACCAAGTTTCTGAACACCACAAATACTATTGAAAGGTGATAGCCGTCGGCCTAACAAAGGCGCTGCAGGCAACAGCCACCGCCCTTTCAGTTTTGACCGAGACATGAAATTTGAACATCATCATTGCAGCCAGCGTCAGGCTCCGGTGGCTGTGCCTGAGCTTGGTCGTTAGCTGCGCGTGTTTATGCACCAGAAGGAACGAGCTGATTTGGTGTTTGCGGCATGGGGACTTATTTTGGTTGCTTGGGTGGCCTGCATAGCTCCGGTACCGTGGTTCTTTTACGCGCTAGCGGGGTATCTCATGGCAGGAGGCCCGGGCCATGCGAGCGTCGGCGAAGTTGGAGCCTTGGGCGTCGGTCCTATTATCGCACTTTGCGCACTGTTGGCAGCTCTTTCCTGGTGTCGGAGATCTAGCAGGCGTCTTGTGGCGATGATTGTCCCAGGACTCCTGATTTTAGGAGAGTTGGGTTTTCTGCTAATTGTTTGGATTGGAAAACGATGACCAGAGCAGCTAACAAATCGCTGCAGGCAACAGGCGCTGCGCCATCAGTTTTGGACGGCGTGGAAGATTCGCTGCTCCACGGCTTCGTCGCGGCATCATTTCCCGCGCCTGTGCCTGAGCTTGGACGTTAGACATCACTGCGCGCATCACAATTTATGTCACTCGAACTACACATCTTCATTCAGGACTCGCAGGTTCCGAGCCGTGATGCTTGGCAGCAAGCGATTGAGGAGGCAGGCTTCCCTACAGTTCTTGAGCCGACGCTTGACCTTCGGCGAGACACCGGATTCAGACCGACGACCTACAAAGGCCAAGCCACGGGATACGAGTTTTATCTGGAGCCAGCAGCGGGCATGCTTGAGGCTTACCCGCACATCACCGAGCAAGTTGGTAGCCGTGATATGTGCGCGACGTTTCGCTGGGGCGGCGATCTTGTCGAGTGCGCTGCTGCTATTTCGTCAGCCGCAGTTCTCACGAAGCTCACCGACGGTATTTACTTTTATCCTGACGATGACATCATTCGCACCGCAGCGGATGCTGTTGAGGCTACTCGCGAAGAGTTGAGTTCGATATGACCGTGATGTCTAACAAATCGCTGATATGAAAAGCGGTGTCAAGAGACACAATCCCCACAGCGAAGCCAAAGGGAAAAGTTATTGGCAACGCAGGACGACCGTACGAACGTGACGGGGCGTGACCGGCGCGATCAGGTTGTCGTGAGACCGTTAGCCGAGCTGGACCACAAGGGTGGTGGATTCAACTGACCGTGCATGAAAGTTGATTCGCTCTCAGACAGATAGATGGAACTCAAGGATGTTGCCAGGGTTCAGGGTCAATGGGGAGATGAGGAAGCCAGGGATCAGTCAGCAGGCGGAACTAGTGGTTCAGCGATTATTTGTTTGGATCTCGAGGCTTCTCCCGATCCGCCCGGTGGTTGAGCTTAAAGCCAAGCACCTGCCGTGGGTACGTCCGCACGAGGCGTTCACACGTCAATGGGTTGGGAGCGGGAAAACTGGTTTGGGTCAAAGTCCTTGTTATTGAGCCAGAGGGTCCAGAGGACCAGGAGGATTTTGCGTTGGGTGTTCAACCGCGCATGAGTGGTGGAGCCGGTCTGGCGCAAGGAAGCCTGATAAAAGTCCCAGAGGGGACCGGAGCGGCGTTTGGTGGCTTGAAGGAAAGCGCGATAGCTGATGGCCTTTAAGACCCCATTGCCTTGACGGTCAAGTTGTTTAAAGCCGAGGGGTTTGTTGTCACTGGTGCGGTCGCGGATGCTCAGGCGGCAGTACTTGGTGAGGCGGGAAAATTTGGCGAAGCGGTGAGGGTCCTGGACATAGGCGACAAAGAGATGTAAACGGGTCAGTTCTTGATATTGACAACTGAGAGGGGAGTTGAACAGGGTTTGGGCATGGCGCGAAAGCTCAGAATGGAATATCCCGGGGCAGTTTATCACGTGATGAATCGCGGGGATCGGCGGGAAGCGATATTCAAGGACGACAAAGATCGGGAGATTTTTTTGTCGACGCTGGCGGAGGCCTG
>Ga0209517_10002120_pt1 | contig 28600 bp, 25 predicted proteins | sample PeaSoiMetSII2010_FD_187695 | JGI IMG/M metagenome (GOLD analysis project Ga0209517, IMG submission 187695) | Peat soil microbial communities from Weissenstadt, Germany - SII-2010 (SPAdes) (version 2) | ecosystem: Environmental > Terrestrial > Soil > Wetlands > Peat | place: Germany...
CGCCCGCCGGCCGCGATGGCCGCCGCCACGCGCGCCATCTTGAACGGCGAAATCAGCACCGCTCCCTGCCCGTACGACGCGAAGGGAAGCGCCTTCCGCAAATCCGCAAGCTCGCCCGTCGAAATCCCCATTTGCGCCGCCGTTTCCGCCAGCGCCTTCGCCCCCACATCGTGCACGCCCAACTGCGCGAAGTAGGCATTGCACGAGACCGTGATCGCGCGCTCCATATCCAGCGTGCCGTGAGCACGGTCGCCGATATCGTCCTTGATCGGCCGGTTCCAGCCTGGAATGACGTTGCCCGCCCGCCCGTCCGCCAGCGTCTTGCACAGGAACGTGCGATGCCGCAGCCCAGGATCCAGGCGCAATGCCGCGATGGCCGTCACCAGCTTGAACGTCGAGCCCGGCGGATACTGCCCGTACCGCGCGCGGTCCAGCAGTTGGTCGTTCGAAGGCGCGGTATTGCGGCTCGACGGCGGATCGGGCGCGGGTGCGCTCACCATCGCCAGCACTCCGCCCGTGGCCGCGTCCATCACCACCACGGCGCCCTTCTGATCGCGCGTTTCCCGCAGGCGCCGCTCCAGAATTTCCTTGGCCTTGGTTTGCAACCGGATGTCCAGCGTGAGCCGCACATTGCGGTCGCGCGCCAGAAGACGCGCGATCTCCGGATTGCCCGGCTGATGCCGATAGCGCACCAGCGGCGCCAGCTCCGAATACTGATACCCCTGCAGCTTGGCGTTGGAATCGTGCTCCACCAGCGAGGCGTTGGTGGCATGGAAATTCTCGCCCGTCCGCAAGTCTCCGATGACGTGCGCGGTGGCCGCGCCGAAGGGATAGTGCCGGTTGTCGAAGCGCGTGCTCACCTGGTCCAGCGAAATGCCCAGCGCCTCGTAATCCGCCTTGTGCCGCGCCAGCTCGTCCCAACTGCTGGTGGCCAACGGAATCCCGTTGCGGTCGTAGATGCTGCCGCGCGGAATCTCGCGCGCGATCGAATTCATGCGCGGATTGTGTTGCGGGCGCTTGACGCCGTCTTCTTCAAACGCGTGCGCATCGCGCGCCAGGTACTCGGTGTCCCGGATCACCTGGTAACGCGCCGCCATCGCGACCAGCGCCAGGCACGCGCATGCCAGCACCGCTTTCAGGTACCGCGTGGGCCCGAGCAACAACTCGTGCGGCCCCGGGTCGCGTCGATCCGCGGAAATCGAAATCAGCAGCGCGAATACCAGAAAGTTCGCCAGCATGGCCGTGTTCCCGGAGCTCAGAAACGGCGAGACCACGCCCGAAAGCGGCAGCGCACCCAGCACGCCCGAGCTGATCAGCATCATCTCGAAGGCGATCAGGCTGGCCAGTCCCAGGCCCAGGAAGAATCCGAAATGCGTTTCCGCGCGCACCGCGGCCCGCAATGCGCGCGAGATCAGAAAACCGAACAGCAGGAACACCGCGGCCACTCCGATGAAGCCCCACTCTTCGCCGATCGCCGGCAATACCAGGTCCGTGTTACCCGCCGGGATCGTCTCCGGATCGCCCCAGCCGGGCCCCGAGCCGGTGGGTCCGCCGGAGGAGAAGGCCCACAGCCCGTGCGCCAGTTGATCGCCGCCGTGTACATCGTTGTCCCACGGCGCAAGCCACATGTCGATCCGTTCCACCACCGTGTGCGGCTGTCCCAGCCGGTAGCCCACGGCCACCGACGCCACCATCAGCACCAGTCCCGCCAGCGCCAGTCCCGGCTTGCCGCGCGCCACCCCGAACATCGCCAGAAATACGAAGAAGGTCACCAGCGCCGGCCCCAGGTCCTTCAGGACGAAGAAGAGAGTGAGCGATACCCCCACCGCGCACGCGACGGGCACCACGTGCTCCAGGCGCGGCATCTCGAACCGCCGGAACAATTTCGGCAGAATTCGTTTTTCGCGCAGATCGCGCAGGCGTTCCCAGTTGCGCGTGAAATATCCGGCCAGAAACAGCACCAGCAGGATCTTGATGGCTTCCACCGGCTGAAACGGCCCGAGGTTCACCTTGGCGTCGTTGCCCCCCGGCCCCTTGCCGTATGCCAGCAGCAGCCCGAAAAGTCCGAGAGCCCCGAATAGAGGCGTGTAGCACCAGTCGGAGAGCCGCTGATAGTGGAATGCCTTCAGGGCGGGCAGCGCCAGCAGCAGACATCCCAGGAACACGCCGAGCGCGAACTTGCGAAACTCCAGCGTGTCGCGCAAGGGGTCCCGCATGCTGACCATGAGCATCAGCCCCATCCCCGTGAGCAGATGCAGCGCCGGAAGAAACGAGCGGTCGCCGCGGAATCGGCCCGCGCGCCAGGCCAGCGCCACCAGGTAAAAGCCGGCGAAATACAGCCCCGTCCACCGCAAGAACTCGATTTGAAATTCCTTCGGCGTGCGCACGATCATGAGCGGTTTCAGCTTGGCCAGGGGAAGAAGCGAGCCGCGCGCCGGCCGCTCCCGCCGCAGCTTCGCCAACGCCCCGATATTCCGCAGCGGCCTCGCGCTCTCCAGAAACTCGTAGGTCTTCCCGGCCGCCAGCGCGCGCTCCGCGCGATCCGGAAACGATTCCAGAAGCGGCAGCAATTGCTCCGTCCCGGTCACCGTGTTGACGTTGATCGCCTGGTCCGCGCCGGCGAAGGTCGTCGTCTTGGCGGCATACACCATCGCGAGGCCCGCCGCCACGAAAAGTGAAGCGCCCACCAGCCACACCAGCTCGCTCGGCGGCGCGGAGTCCTTTCCGATCGCCAGTACCGCCGGCGCCGTACCGGGCGCCGTCCAACTCCTGGTTACCGCCACCGATGCACCCTCCGCGCCTTCGTCTTCTTCGCCGCTTCGATCCGGTACGCATCCGCCTGCTCGACCAACTCGCGCTGCCCCAGCGCCGCCCCGAGCCGCTCCGCCTCGTCGAACTCCTGCATCGCCTTCCCCACGTCCGGCAGCGAGTACACGTAAACGCGCGCCAGCGCCAGGTGCGGATCGGGACTCCGCGGCAGCTTGTGCGCCGCCAGCGCAAACTGGTCGCGCGCGTACCTGCGCAACTGCCCCACGGCCGCCGGCGAATAATGTCCGCCGCCGAGCCGCTCCAGTGTGGCGTATCCCCGGCTCAGCGCCAGGTCCCCCAGCGTACGATCGCCGCCGCCAGCTAACTCCGCCGCGCGTTCCAGGTAGACTTCGGCCTTGTGCCAGTCGAAATCGTGCAGCGAAGGGTCGGAGCTCTGCCGATATGAGTCGAGGATCCGCTGCCCCGCCGCGGCGTACAACGACGGCAGCTCGTCATCTTTGGGCAGGGCAGGGGACGGGCCCGGAACCGGCTTGGCGGGCGCGGACGGCACGGAGGCCGCCGCTACCTGGCGCGCATGCCACGACTGCCACGCGTAAGCGCCGCCGATCCACAATGCCATTCCCAAGCCAAACCACCCCAGCGCGCTCGCTGGGTCGAGCCCCTTCACCTTCACCCGCGCTCTTGCCACCGTCTGGGTGGCTCGCTTGAGGTAAGCGCGCGCCGCCTCCATGGTGGAGTTGGGGCTCCATTTCGTCCGCGGCTCCATCTCGGCCACTGTTGGCTTGTGCTCCAGAAATGTCTGCAAGTCGGTTTGGAACTCGCGCGCCGAGCGGTACCGCTGCGCCGAATTCGGCGCCAGCGCCTTACTCACGATGGCTCGCAGGGCGCGCGGGCAACGCGACGGCAGCGCCCGCGGAGCGCGCTTCGAACGAATCAGGCTCTCCAGTTTGCGTGTGCTCTCGGCCTGGTACGGCGGCACGCCGGCGAGCATCTCGTACAGCGTCGCGCCCACGGCCCACAGGTCCGATTGCGGGTCCACCGCCGACCGCGTGAGCCGCTCGGGCGAGCAGTAGCCCGGGCTGCCGAAATGGTGGGTGGTGTCGTCGCGATCCACGCGCAGCGTTTTGGCGATTCCGAAATCCAGCAGGCGCACCGTGTCGTGGTGCCCCAGGTGAATATTCGAAGGCTTGATGTCTCCGTGCACCACCGGTTGTTCCCACGTGTGAAATTTGACGAGGTGCTCCAGAATCTCCAGTGCGATGGTGGCCGCCCGAATTGCATCCATTGCCTCCTCGGCCCGCAGCACCTCCGCCAGGTTCTTGCCCTCCACGTATTGCATGGCCACGAAGAAGAACCCGTCCTGCTCGCCGAACTCGTAGATTTCCACCATGCGCGGATCGAGCGCCCGCAGCTCTTTCTGGATCGCGGCGCCGCGGCGTTCCGCCTCCAGCACCTGTTGCGACACCGTGTTCCCTCCGCACGCGATCAATTTGAGCGCAACCTTGCGGTTCTCCACCGTGTCGATGGCGAGGTAGACGTCCGTCATGCTCTGGCCCAGCCGCCGGACAATTTCGTAGCGCCCGATTCGCCCTGGTGCGGTCATTTCCGGCTCTTCCCCGGCCCCTGGCCCCCGACATGCGCCGCCACAAACACTACTACGAACACCAGGAACCCCACCACGAACGGCGTATGCAGATTGTAGAGCGCGCTCATTTCCTCACCTCGTACGAAAGCTTCAGCACCTCGGCCACCCCGATCTCGCCGCGGTCCGGCATTTGCTCCTCCACTCCGTGCGACAGCCTGCGCCCGTTGAGCCATGTCCCGTTCCGGCTCTGGTCAACGATCGCGAAAACCCCGCTGGCCGGGTTGCGGCGCAACCTGAGGTGTTCGCGCGAGACCTCCTCGTTGGTGTACAGCGGCAGATCCACCCACAGATCTTCGCCGCCGCGCCCGATGCTGATTTCGTTTTGCGTGACCAGGTAGGTCTGCGGTCCCGAGTCGTCCTGGTAGCGGATCTCGGCAAAGACCTTCTTCGGCTGCCGGCGCGTGCTGTCGCGGTCGCGGGCCACCCGGGCCGAGGTCACCGAGGGCTCGCGATCGATCAACGTGGTCTTGACGCCGCGGTACCCCGGCTGCGCCACTTCGTTCAATTCCGAGTGGATCTCGACGTCGCCCGGTGGCACCGCCGATTCCATATCGGCGAAGAACTCGATCCACCAATCGCTTTGTGCGATTCGGCACTCTTTGCGCGCACCTCGGCGGCCGAACCGCGAGTTCTTTCCGTTCCACTCCGCCATCTGCGCGGTCAACGCGCGCCTGGCATCTTCTCGAATGAGGTCCTGGACTCCCGCCAGCCGCGCGTAATCGTCGGGATGGAGATAGACGCTGAAAATGCACGGCAGAAGAATGCTGTAGCCCATCTCGAGCCGCCCTAACTCCATGTTGCGAATCAGTTCGCCGATGATGGTCGTGCCGCTGATGCGGGTTTGTGGCCGTCTGGTTTCGCTCTGCGCCATTGGTCGCACACCTTTCCCTTATGGACGCGGAACGCAACTATAGACGGAGCGCACGGCCCGCGGGGTTTCACCCTCCTGCCACTCCCTGTTACCATAGTCCGTTGCCGAATGCGCATACTCCACGCGGCGTTTCTCGATGATTCATTAGCGGTTTGGCTGGAACCCGACTCGGGGAAGGCGGCTCTTGCGGGCGCCCTCGGTGAACTCGGCTTAACATTAAATTTCGCTAAGCGTATCGCGAAGCCGGCGATCGCCTGGCTGCCCACCTGCGGGGGACGCGCCGCGCCATCCAGCGCGCTGCTCTCCGACGCCCCTCCGGAGGGCGCTTGCGAAATCGCGCCGCACACCGTCACCGTCGTGCCGTTGGAAAGCGAGCAGGCCATCGACGTGCTGGCAGCGGCGATCGGCAAGCGCCTCGTCTCTCCCGGCCTCATGATCGGCGACGACCTGGCGTATTGGCCGGCCGCGTTGCGCTACGCAGCCGAGCTCGTCGTGCGCGGCCAGTTTCTTCCCGGAGTGGCGCAGCGCGAAGGCAGCTACGCCGCACGCTGGCGCCCCGTCTGCGACGCTGCCCGCCTCCACGCGCTGGCGAAGGCCATGCCGCCCGCCGCCCGCGCCCCGACTCAGAAGGCCGCCCAACAGCCGCCCGAGGCTCCCGCCGAGACGGTCCTCACCGCCTTCCTCGAATCGATCGTCGATGCGCTGGTCCGCGCTGCCGCGTCCTCGCAGCCTGTGAGCGTACAGAGCATGCATGACCAGTGGATGGACGCGCTCTCCAGCGAAGCGCCGGTCATGCTGGGCAGCGCGGCCGAGCTCGCCCAATTCGCCCGCCAGGTGGAAGAGTGGCAGCGCCCCATCCAGATCTCCACGCGCGCGCCGTTCCGCCTCTGCTTCCGCCTGGAGGAGCCGAAGCTCGACGCCGGCCCATGGCGCGTCCAGTACCTTCTGCAAAGCGTGAAGGATCCCAGCCTGCTTCTCCCCGCGGAACAGGTGTGGGAAGCGAAAGCCAAGGCCATCGCCGCTCTGCGCCACGATCCCGCCGTCCTGCGCGAGCACCTGCTCGTATCGTTGGGACAGGCCGCTGGCATTTCCCCGCATGTGGATGCGAGCCTTCGCAGCCCCGCCCCCGGCGACTACACGGTGGATGCCGCCGGCGCCCACCAGTTCCTGCGCGAGACCGCACCGGCGCTGGAGCAGAGCGGCTTCGGCGTCATGCTGCCTTCGTGGTGGACGCGCCGCGGCACGGCACTTCAGCTCAAGGCCCGCGCGCGCGTGAAGTCCCCGTCGAAAGCCAGCGCCGCCGGACTGACCATGGAATCCCTGCTGAGCTTCGACTGGGAATTGGCGCTGGGAGACGAGAAGATCACCAAGGCGGAGTTGCAGGCCCTGGCGAAACAAAAATCGCCGCTGGTGAAGTTCCGCGGCCAGTGGATCGAAGCCGGCGCCGACGAAATCCAGGCCGCGCTCGCGTTCCTGCAAAAGAACGCGGGCGGAGAAAAGAGCCTGCGCGACGTGATCCGCATGTCGCTCGGCGCCGATGGCGATGCCGGCCCTCTCGAAGTGGACGGCGTCAGTGCCACGGGCTGGGTCGGCGACCTGCTCGCCAAACTGGAAGGCCGCGAGCCCTTCGCCGAGCTTCCGCAGCCCGCGGGCCTGCATGGCGAGTTGCGGCCCTACCAGCGGCGCGGCTATTCGTGGCTCGACTTCCTCAAGCAGCTCGGCCTCGGCGCCTGTCTGGCCGACGACATGGGGCTCGGCAAAACCATCCAGACCCTGGCCCTCATCCAGCGCGATCGAGCGGCCGGAGAGAAGCGTCCCGTGCTGCTGGTCTGCCCGACCTCGGTGGTCGGCAACTGGCAGAAGGAGGCCGCGCGCTTCACCCCCGATCTACCCGTGCTGGTTCACCACGGCACCACCCGGAAACGCGGCGCGGCTTTCGAAGCCGAAGCCGGGCGTCACGCCATGGTCATCTCGAGTTACGCGCTGCTCCACCGCGACGAAGAGCTGCTGCGGCAAGTCGATTGGGCAGGCGTCGTCCTTGACGAAGCGCAAAACATCAAGAACCCCGAGACCAAGCAGGCACGAACGGCGCGCGCCCTTCCCGCGGGCTTCCGCATCACCCTGACCGGCACGCCCGTGGAGAACAACGTGGGCGACCTGTGGAGCGTCATGGAATTTCTCAATCCCGGCTTCCTCGGACCGCGCGCCGCCTTCCACCGGAAATTCTTCGTGCCCATCCAGGTCTATTCCGACACCAGCGCCGCCGAGCGCCTCCGCCGCATCACCGGGCCCTTCATCATGCGGCGCCTGAAGAGCGACAAGAGCATCATTGCCGACCTCCCCGAAAAGAACGAGATGAAGGTCTTCTGCAATCTCACCAAGGAGCAGGCTACGCTCTACGAATCCGTGGTGAAGGACGCCGAGGAGGCCATCGAATCGTCCGAAGGAATCGAGCGTAAGGGGCTGGTGCTCGCCACCCTCATGAAGCTCAAACAGGTGTGCAACCACCCGGCGCAGTTCCTCAAGGACAACTCCACCATTCCCGGCCGCAGCGGCAAATTGGCGCGGCTCGGCGAAATGCTCGAGGAAACGCTCGAAGTGGGCGACCGCTCCCTGATCTTCACGCAGTTTTCCGAGATGGGCCAGATCATCCGCAAGCATCTCCAGGAGACCTACGGGGTCGAGGTGTTGTTTCTGTACGGCGGCACCGCGAAAAAGCAGCGCGACCTCATGGTGGAGCGCTTCGCGTCGCCCGATGGCCCGCGCATTTTTCTGCTCTCGCTCAAGGCGGGCGGCACCGGCCTCAACCTGACCAGCGCCAGCCACGTCTTTCACTTTGACCGCTGGTGGAACCCCGCCGTCGAAAATCAGGCCACCGACCGCGCCTACCGCATCGGGCAGACGCGCAACGTCCAGGTGCACAAGTTCGTCTGCGGAGGCACACTGGAAGAGAAAATCGACGAGATGATCGAGCGCAAGAAGGAAGTGGCCGGCCGCGTGGTGGGCACGGGCGAGGCGTGGCTCAGCGAATTGTCGAACACCCAACTGCGCGAGCTGTTCAAGCTGCGTAAGGATGCGATAGGAGATTAGTAATGGCCCGCTGGTATTCCGATTTCGGATATTATCCGCCGTCCGTGCCGCGCGCGGCCAAGGGCGGCATCCGTGCCCAGTCGCAGCATGGCGTATTCGGCGCAAGCTGGTGGGCCAAACGATGGACCGCCGTGCTGGATGGCTTCCACCTCGGCGCGCGTATGCAGCGTGGCCGCCGATACGCCCGCCAGGGCCAGGTGCTCTCCATCGATTTCGGCGAGGGCAGGATTCAGGCTCGCGTGCAGGGATCGCGGCCCAAGCCCTACGAAGTCGGAATCCAGGTGAAGACGCTGAAGAAGGATGCCTGGGCGAAAGTGGCGGCCGCCGCTGCCGCGCAGGCGGTCTTCGCATCCAAACTGCTGGCCGGCGAAATGCCTCAGGAGATGGAGCAGATCTTCCGCGCCGCCGGCGTCTCCCTGTTCCCGGAGGCGTATGCGGATCTCTCCACTGATTGCTCCTGCCCCGACTACTCAAACCCGTGCAAGCACATCGCCGCGGTCTACTACCTGCTCGGCGAAGAATTCGACCGCGACCCGTTCCTGATCTTTCGCATGCGCGGCATGTCCCGCGAAGCGTTCCTGGGCCTCTTGGGTAGCACCGCCGCTCCTGCCGGTGTCTCTACCGCCCTGCCGCCGGAACCGCTCCCCGCGTCTCCTTCCGCTTTCTGGAGTTTTCCCGCCGATCTCCCGCCGCAGTCCACGCCTGACATCCGCCTCACCGAAGCCGCATTGCCTAGACGTCTAGGCAAGTTCCCCTTTTGGCGCGGCTGCCTCCATTTCCACGAGTTCCTCGACGGCGTTTACATTCGCGCCTCCACGCACGCCGCCGAAGTGTTGTCCGGCCGCGAGCAACTCACCCCTGCAGAATCTGCCTGATCTTGTGAGCCTGGCGCTTGCTGACCACCAGTTGCAGGGAATTGCTGAGAGTGATCGACCACCGCTGGCTCGAGAGCGCAGTGAGCTTGCGCACGTGATTCACATTGACGATGGCGTTGCGGTGAACGCGCTGGAACTGCGGCCCGCCCAGGCGATCTTCGATGGTGCGCAGCGACTGCGTGCCGAGCAGGCGCTGTTTGGAGGTTACGATCCACACCAACTCCCGCTCCGCTTGAAAGGCCAGTACCTCATCGGCATCCAGGAGGACAAAATCGGGCCCGCTGCGCCCCACCACCTTTCGGTTCGGGAGCGGAAAGGCTGGAGTGCTCACCGAGGCGATATCGGCGACCCGATTGGCAATCTCGATGGGCCGGCCCAGCAGGCTCCTGGCCCGCTCTACGGCCTTTTGCAGGCGTGCTTCGCTGACCGGCTTCAAGAGGTAGTCGATCGCTCCAGCTTCGAAAGCTTGAATGGCATGCTGGTCGAAGGCCGTCACGATCACGATGATCGGCAAGCGGGCGCCGCCCAAGCCACGGACCACTTCGAAGCCGCTCATCACCGGCATCTGGAGGTCGAGAAAGACCAGGTCCGGTTTCAGAGCTGCGATTTTCAGCAGGGCTTCCCGCCCGTTCTCGGCTTCGCCGACAATCTGGATGTCCGGCAGCAGTTCCAGCTCTTCGCGGAGCAGCCTGCGAGCCACGGGCTCATCGTCCACGATCAAGGTGTCAATGCGCCGATGGTCCATGCGACTCCAAATGATGAGCGTCCCATATCCGGCCATCCACGGGCAAGAGTACAGTATGAAAGGAGAGCCCCGACCTTGCTCGGACTGAACCAACCTCTGCTGATCAATATCCTCGGACACGCGGCCGGTGCTCTGATCTTCGCCATCTTCCTCGTTCTCCTGTACAGCGGGCGGGGATGGTCCGGAATGCGCGGCCGATACCTGTCGGGAATTGCCGCGGGTCTCGCCCTGGCATGGAATCTGGGGTCCCTGGTGGTTCTGGCTTGGCCCGCTCTGCCCGCGCCCGTAATGGATCTGGTCGTAGCCGTCAGTTTCTCGGTGCTCAGCCTTCTGCCCGCGGTCCTGCTGCACGTGTCCCTCGAGGACAGTTGGCCCGGGCTGGTAGGCGCGGGTTATCTGCTGAGCGCGGCGGCGGTGGTCATGCACTTCTGGGAGATCCGCGGCAACCGTGCGGCCCTCCACTACAGGGCGCTTCTGGTGATCACCATCGGTTTCCTGATATTGACCGTGGCCGCGGTGGCCGGCGCGGCTCTCCGCAAGCGGCCCGGCGGAATGCGAATCCTAGCGTCCATGTGCCTGGCCCTGTTTGCTATGTCGTTTGTCCATTTCGGGAAGGGACATGCGCGCCAGGTGTGGTCCAGCGAATTGGTGGTGCACCACGCCGGCATTCCGCTGGCCATCTTCGTTCTTCTGCAGGACTATCGCTTTGTCTTGCTCGACGCTTTCGTTCGCTTCCTCGCGAATGCGCTGCTCGCCGCGATATTGACCGCCGTGGTGATCGCGGCGGCGTTCCGCCTGGTCCTGGTGGAGCGCGTCGCCGAAGAGCCTCTTCACGAGGCCCTGCTGCTGATCAGCGTTTGTCTGTTCCTGGTATTCTTCGCGTGGTTGCGCAACCGCGTCCAGGCATGGCTCACGGTCGCGATCTTCCGCCGCGGCAGCGTCGCGGACCTGGCGAGCCAGGTGAAGGACTGGCCCGCTTTCTCCACCGAGGGTGAGTACGTCGGCTGGGCGGCCTCGGTGATTGCGGCCGCAGTGAAGACCAAGGATTACGCGGTCGTGGACCAGGGCGACCTAAAAGCCGCGGGCGGCCTCAAAGCCGCGGGCGGCCTGCGCTCCCCGGTCCTGGTCAGCTCGCTTCCGGCATCTCCCTCGCCGCGCCAGTGGAATTGGGCGGAAGTCGTGATGCCCATACGGTGCGGTCCCGGAGACTTGAAGCTGATCCTGCTGGGACGGCGCCATGGCGGGCAACGCTACCTGAGCGAGGACCTGGTCTCCCTGGGAAGAACGGGATTGGAGGTCGCCGAGCGCGTCGAATCGCTGCGGCGGCAGGAAATGAACCGTCTCGTCAGCCAGGCTGAGCTGCGCGCGCTGCAGTCGCAGATCAATCCGCACTTCCTCTTCAACGCACTCAATACGCTGTATGGAACCATCCCTCGGGAAGCCGCCGGCGCGCGGCGAATCGTCCTCAACCTGGCGGAGCTCTTCCGCTACTCCCTTCAATCCGACAAGATATTTGTGCCGCTCGCACAGGAGATCGAGATCGTGCGCGCCTACCTGGAGGTGGAGCAACTGAGGCTTGGCAATCGTCTGAAAGTGGAAATCCACGTGGATGAGCGGGCGCTCGACGTGCCCGTGCCCGCATTGTCTCTGCAGCCCCTGGTGGAGAACGCCATCAAGCACGGCGTGGCGCTCAGCGCGGAGCCGGGTTACGTGCGCGTCGAGGGCGAGTTGCGCGGCGAGGATTTGCGGATCTTGGTGGTAAACAGCGGCAGCGGAAACGCTGTGGAGGCAGGGGGGACTGGCACGGGATTGCAGAATGTGCGGCGGCGGCTGGAGATCTGCTACGGACCATCGGCAGCTCTCCGCTTCACGCCCGATCCGCAAAAGACCACCGTCGAGATATGTATTCCGCTGGTCGCGGTGACCGACAAACGCTAAGCCCGCACTTCCGCGCACACCGCCGAGCGCACCAGTCGTCCCGGTCTGGGGGCGACCCGCGGATCGCGGATCACCTGCTCACAAACCGATTCCCGCGAATGAAAAAGCGCAGGGGCAAATCGGCGCACCGGCTGATGCCGATCCGCGGCGTCACCGCGATCTCTACCGGGCGGGGTTCGGCGGGCTCGCGCACCACCAGGCTTCCGCGTGTCACATCGGCTTCGTTCTGCAAACGCGTAATCCCGAGCGCCAGGGTCAGCTTTCCCGGGCCGGAAGCCAGGTCTTCGGGCTTGCGTGCGGCGGGGCGGCGGCGCCGCATGATCTCGATCCCGGCCACGGGCTCCAGCGCGCGGACCAGCACGCATCCCGGCCGGCCTTCCGGTTCGCAGACCAGGTTGAGGCACTCGTACATCCCGTACACAAAGTAAACATAGGCGTGGCCTGGTGGACCGAAGATCACCCGCGTGCGGTCCGTGATGCCGCGCGCGGAGTGCGAGGCCAGGTCGTCGCCGCCCAGGTAGGCTTCCGCCTCCACAATGATCCCGGCCGTCGGGCCGTGCACCACCACCTTTCCGAGAAGGGCGCGGGCCACTTCGATGGTGGGGCGGTTGTAAAAACTGCGATTGAGAATGGGTCCGGATCGCATTCGAGACCACTGTACAATGAAAGGCGCTCATGCGATTGTTCATTGGCTTGGACCTCCCGGCCGAGGTGGTCGGCAACCTGGACGGGCTGTTGGCGCAACTCCGTCCCACCGCGCGCATTCAATGGAGCCCTCCGGCCAACCTGCACATCACCACGAAATTCATCGGCGAGTGGCCCGAAGCCCGAGTCGATGAGCTGAAGAGCGCGCTCCGGTCGGTGCCATTGCGGCCGCCACTGAGCGTGCACATCCGCAATTTGGGTTTCTTCCCGAATCCACACGCGCCCCGCATCTTCTGGTGCGGCATCGAAGCGCCGGGCCTGGACACCCTGGCTGCCGATACCGACCGCGCCACTACGACGCTGGGCGTCGTCGACGAAAAGCGCGAGTTTTCCCCGCATCTGACTCTGGCGCGCATCAAGGAGAAGCTAAACCTCCAGCCATTGCGCGAGAAGATCGCAGCGTTGCCTTCCCTCGATTTCGGGCGGTTCGAGGCGCGCAGCTTCTTTCTGTATCAAAGCCAATTGCGCACCACCGGTTCCGTGTACACTAAACTTGCGGAGTTTCCGCTTTTCCTGTGATGATTGCGCTTCTCGTCCTGCCCGTCGCCTACCTGCTCGGCGCGATTCCCTTCGGATACCTATTGGTCAAATGGAAGACCGGCGTCGATGTGCGCGGGGCCGGCAGCGGCAACATCGGCGCCACCAATGTCCTGCGCACCACCGGCCGGGTCGCCGGTGTGGCGACGCTATTGCTCGACGTCGCCAAAGGCTACCTCGCTGTCTGGCTGGCGGGGCGCCTTACGGACCACGACCCGGTCTGGATGAGCGCCGCCGCGCTGGCCGTCATGGCGGGACATGCCTACCCGGCATTCCTCAAGTTTCAGGGCGGGAAGGCGGTTGCCAGTTTCATCGGCGCGTTTTTGTGCCTCACGCCCGGGGCGATCGCCGCGGTGCTGCCGGTATTCCTGGTGACCGTAGCCTGGACCAAGCACATCTCGATGGGCTCGATTGTCGCAGCGGCCGTCTTTCCTCTGGGGGTGTGGCTGATCGTGAAGCCCGATCTGGCGGTGGTGGCGGCGGCGGTCATAGCCTCGGCATTCATTATCTACAGACATAGTAGCAATATCCTAAGGCTGCGGTCGGGAACGGAAAATCGGTTCACTTTCGGGGCGCGAAAGAGGTGAAGAACCTGGCGATTGTGGGGGCGGGGAGTTGGGGAACGGCCCTGGCAATCGTTCTGGCGTCGCGGTTTGCCAGCGTGCGGCTGTGGGCCTACGAAACCGACCTCGCCGCGCGCATGCGCCAGAGCCGGGAGAATGATGTCTATCTGCCCGGATATCAGTTACCTGGACATGTTACCGTAAGCAGCGAACTGGCCCCGGCGCTGGATTGTGCGGACGTGGTTCTGAGCGTGATGCCGTCCCACCTGGTTCGTGGGCTATACCGCCGGATGCTCCCGTTTCTTAATGATTCGATGGTGTTCGTGAGCGCCACAAAAGGGCTCGAAAACGGCTCGCTTCTACGAATGTCGGAGGTAATTCGGGAAGTATTACAAGAGCGCCTTCCGCCAAGGGTCGCCGTGATCTCCGGCCCGACCTTCGCCCGTGAGGTAGCGCGGTTTGAGCCAGCAGCACTTGTAGTAGCATCGGATGTTCCGAGCGTCGCCGAGTGCATCCAAGCGGCCTTTTCCGGACCAACTTTCCGCCTGTACACCAGCGTAGATACTATCGGAGTAGAAATTGGCGGCTCCATTAAAAATGTAGTCGCCATCGGCGCTGGCGTGTTACATGGTATGGGGCTCGGCCATAACGCCATGGCCGCATTGATCACCAGGGGGCTGGCGGAAATGACCCGGTTGGCGATGGCGATGGGCGGCCAGCCCCAGACCTTGGCGGGACTGGCGGGGCTCGGCGACCTGGTCCTCACTTGCACCGGGGACCTGAGCCGGAACCGCACGGTAGGGGTGGAACTGGCGCGCGGCCGGAAGTTGGACGAGATCGTCAGCTCCATGAGGATGGTGGCGGAAGGGATCAAGACGACGAATGCCGCGGTGGATCTGGCGCAGCGGTGGACGGTAGAAATGCCGATCTCGCAACAGATGTTTCAAGTGCTACACTCTGGGATATCTCCGCGCGAAGCGATCCAGCGGTTGATGGAACGGTCGCTCAAAGGGGAATGACGGGATTTTTATTTTCCCCGCGGAAACGCAACCTCGGATGCCAGAAAGGGTTAGGACGGATGTAGGGGGAGCCGCGGCGGCTCTGGACTACGACGCGGAGTTGATGCTTCGCGTCAAAGAGGGAGATGGTGCGAGCTTTGGCGTATTGTTGGACAAACATCGCTCGTCCGTTGTTCACTTTCTCTACAGGATGGTCCAGAATCACCCGGTGGCCGAGGAATTGGCGCAGGAGGTGTTCCTGCGTGTGTACCGTTCGCGGAGTACGTATGAGCCGACAGCGAAATTTACAACCTGGCTGTTCCGGATTGCGACACACTTAGCATTAAACTCGCTCCGCGATGGCAGGAATGAAAGGTTGCAGGAACATTTGGATGACGATACTTCCGACATGCCGGTACGGCAGATATCGGATTCCCGGCCGTCGGTGGAGCAGTTTATGGTGTATCAGGCTAAGCTCGACGAGGTACGCCGGGCCGTGGCAACGCTGCCGGAGAAACAAAGAGCAGCGGTCCTGATGCATAAGTATGACGAAATGGAGTATTCGCAGATTGCCAGTGTGCTGAGTTGTTCGGAATCTGCGGTAAAATCCCTGTTGTTTCGGGCGTACCAGACGCTACGGGCCCGTTTGGCCCATATGGCGTGACGACAGCCTGACGCAGTGGGACTTGGGAAGAAGAGGATACCATGAGGTGCCCAATCGAAACTCGGGAAAACGCTGAGTTGCTGCTGGCATACTGTTCCCGGAAGCTGGACGCCGCAAGCACGGCGATTCTCGAGGATCACATCCGGATTTGCCCCGCATGCCGTGAGTTTGCCAACGGACAGCGAGCCGTCTGGGAAGCCTTGGATGCCTGGGAAGCCACGCCCGTCTCGGCGGATTTCGACCGCCGCCTGTACCAGCGGATTGAGAAAGAGGTCTCCTGGTGGGACCTGCTGATGCGTCCGTTCCGTCCCTTGCTGTTCCGGCAGGGTCTGCCGATCGCGGCAGCCGCCGGCCTGTTGATCGTGGCGGGTGTGCTGCTGGAGCGCCCCGCGGCCGTCCCATCCGCGAGCTCACCGGTATCCGCGCAAGTCGATGTGGTAGCGCCAGAGCAGGCGGAGCACGCGCTTCAGGAGATGGAGATGATGCGGGAGTTCAACCGCCTGGTTCATCCGGACGCGGCCGACTCGAAAATGTAGCGATGATCCGAGTGCTCCAAGTCGGCGGCCTGCTGTGGCTGGCGGTAGCCGTCGGCCTCTCGAATCAAAACAAGGCTGCGAAAACACCTCCGCCTCCGCGGCCTCCCGCGGGGAGGCCGAACGCGCCGAATAAAGGCGGAAACGGGGGCGGCGCCAAGGCCCTCGGCCCGCGCATCACCAATCCGGGTAGCCCTGCCGCGCGGCTCTACCGGATGAGCCCCGAGGAACGGGAGCGCGCCCTGGAGCAGTTGCCTCCCGCGCGGCAGCAAGCCATCCGCAATCAACTGCAGTACTTCGACAGCCTTCCCAAAGATCAGCAGCAGGTCATGCTGAGCCGGACCGAGCGTTTCGCCGCCCTGCCGCCCGAGAAGAAGCGCGCATTCATGCAGCAGATGCAGGCCGTCAACCAGTTGCCTCCGGAGCGCCGGCAAATGGTCGTTGGGGCGCTTCGCCGGTTGCAGAGCATGTCCGATCAACAACGGGCCAACGTCCTCAATAGCCAGCAATTCCGGAACCGGTTCTCGCCCGGCGAGCAGAAGATGATCGGCGATCTCTCCGAGGTCATGCTGCCGCCCATGTGAGGATCGATGCCGGGCTCACGCCTCGGCGACCGCTTCCCGACTCGCCCGCCGCTCCAGCATCGCCGACCGCAACATCATGGATGCCGTGTAGATCACCACCGCGACCACCAGCCATCGCACGGCGCTGAGGGGCAGCGACTTCACCACGAAGGCCGCCAGCAGGACGCCGGGGATCCCGCCCACGGTCAAGCCCAGCGCGGCCTTCAGACTGTAGCGCTCGGACCGGATGAACGGCACGCTGCCTACCGACATCAGAACGGCGCACGACCCCATCATGATCGGAAAAGCGGCGCGCGGATTCATACCCAGCAGCGATACCAGGATCATGCACGGCGCGTAGAGCCCGATGCCCAGCGTCATCAGCGCCCCAAAAACCATGTTGCCGAGAATGGCCAGTGCCAGCGACGGACCCGAGAGGCCCAGGCTGTCACCGCCGCCGGGTATCCACCCAAGCTGAGTCAGGGTCATGACGGCGGCCGCGGCCAGCAAGGCGCCGCCCATGCCGATGCGAATCTTGCGCCGCGGCAAGCGGCTGACGATTCCGGCTCCCAACCAGGCGCCCACCGCCGACGATGCAATCATGAGGACCAGCGTGGCAAAATCCACCTGTACCACGGCGATGAAGATGAATGCCTGCAAGAGGGACGGCGGCGTGTGGCCCACCACCAGGGTCCCCGGAATCTGCTCGTCCGGAACCATGCCCCAGAGTTTGAAGAACGCGCTGGTGGTGGCGAACGAGCCGATGCCCAGCGTGTCGAACACGTTGGTGATGAAGCCGACGCCCACCTCCAGCCATCCGGGCCGGCGCTTCCATGCGACGCCGGCGGTGGCCGCCATCCAGATCGCCAGAAAGCCGATCGAGACGGCCGCCAGGACGGCGAACAAAGCGGTTTTCATGTGCTCTGGGAATTATATTCCAGTTAGTTAGCGAGGGCGCAGGGACCCTTCGCCGAGTCGGACCAGTTGGTTGTCAGCGGTACTCCGCCAGTCTGCTTGGATCACGGTAGTGACCTCATGCCCGGCCAGGAAATCGCGAATACCCGGATCGAGGCATTCGTCTAGGAGGATACGCATTCGGAAAGAAGCTGCTCTTTTGCCATTTCCAGGAATTGAATCGCCTGCTCGCGTTGGACGCGGGGAAAAGCATGCAGGAACTTATCGAGGGTGTCTCCCGCTTCAATGAAATCGAGAAGCGTTTGCACGGGCACTCGAGTGCCCGTGAAGCCTGGGGTGCCGTGCATCACGCCCCCGTCAATTGTCACGATGCCGGCAAGGGCCGCTCGCCTCTCGGCCGTCATGGTATTAGGTTAGGTCATCGGCCTGGGGCGCGCAAGCCGTCCTAAAACACCCGCCGCTTCAGCCGTTCCACGGTGAATTTGGCGGTGTCGGCCACCGCCATCACGGTCATCACGCCGGCCTGCACCGGATCGGTTACCACCAGGTCGGCGGCATCCGGAACGCTGCCGGCCATGTTGAGACTGACCACCAGCAGTCCCTGGCGGCGCACTTCGCGCACGGCGGTCTCGATGTCGCCGCCCATCAGGGAGCCGGCCAATACCAGTGCCCGGGCTCGCGGCAGCCGCGCCACGGCACGCACGGCATCCGCCAGTTTTTGCTCGCCCACCAGCGGAATCGTGTCCACCGAAATGTGCTCGCCGCGAATGTTGTGGCGGTCCGCCTCGGAGATCGCTCCCACCGCCACCTGGCCCACCTGCGCCCCGCCGCCGACAATGATCACGCGTTTGCCGTAGATCGTCTGAAAGGTCTTCACCAGCTCCACGTGGCGCACGATGGGCAACTTTCTGAGGTCTTCCAGCAACGCCTCGGTGCCGCCCGGCAGGACCACTTCAAAGTAAGTGCGCGCCTCCTCGGGACGGTTCGACAGGATCTCGACGGTCGAGATGTCTCCTTCGTGCCGCGCGATCACTCCGGTCAACTGGTGCAGAACTCCGGTGCGGCCGACCGCCTGCACTAAGAGCCCGATGGTTTCGTTCTCCATGGATGTCTTCAGTGTAGCCTGCGCCGGTTAGAATGAAGTATGCCGCGTCCGGATGCCAGCGCCGGGGTCAAGGGGCACGCCTCCGTCGAACGCTTCTTCGAGTTTTCCCTGCTCGGACTGGTGGCCAGCGGTTACCTGGCGGTCGCCGGTTCGGGATACCTGGACACTCCGACCATCATGCTCACCGCGGCGGGACTGCTGCTCCGCGGCCTGCTGATTTACGGGTTCGTGCGGCTGGAGATCTCCGAGCGCGCCTCCACCCTCATCACCATCGGCTACACGGGCTTCTACCTGCTCGATTATTTTCTGCTGTCGCGGGAGTTCCTGCCGGCCACCGTGCACCTCGTGTTTTTCCTGGCGGTGATGAAGATCCTGACCGCTAGAAGCAATCGCGATCATCTCTACACGGCGGCGATCGCGTTTCTGGAACTGCTGGCCGCTGCCATCCTGTCCATCAACTTCAACTTCTTCGTTTTCCTCGCGCTGTACCTGCTCTTCGCCATGGCCGCGTTGACCTCGGGCGAAATCCGCCGGTCCATGAACAGAGCGCCGGCCACCGCGCGCGGCGGGCTCAGGCGTTTTCACACTCGCTTGGCCGCGCTTTCCGTGCTGGTCACGGCGGGCATCCTGGCGCTCACCGCCGGGCTGTTCTTTCTGCTGCCGCGCACCGCCGACGCCGCGTTCTCGCGCCTCATTTCGCATCGCATTCACATTCCCGGTTTCACCAACCAGGTGAATTTGGGCGAGATCGGGGAAATCAAGAGCCTGTCGCGGCCGGTGATGCACATCGGCATCATCAGCGCCGATCTGCCCGGTGGTCTCAAATGGCGCGGCGGAACACTGGTGGAGTTCGACGGCAAGCGCTGGTCCAATCCCACGGCGAGTCAGACGATTCCGGTGGAAAATGGCCAGGCCGACCTGCAACCGCCCGGCGGGCGACCCATCGGCCGCGGCCTCAGCTACCGAGTGGAGTACGATGAGCTCGATACCGACGCGCTCTTCTTCGCGGGAATCCCGGAGAAGATCATGTACCTCCACGTGAAGCGCCTGATCCGCACGGAGGGCGGCAACATCCGGATGCCGGGCCGTCCGCCGCCGCAGGGATTCCGCTACGAGGCATACAGTCTGCTGGAAGAGCCGCCCGAAACGGCGCCGGTGCGGTTCCCCGCGCCGATCCTCTCGCTCGCCGACCGGGAGCGCTACCTGCAATTGCCGGTTCTGGACCCGCGGATTCCACAACTGGCGCGCGGAGTGGCCGCCGGTGACGCCACCGATCTGGAGCGCGCGCGCGACATCGAACACCACCTGCGCACCAGTTTCGGCTATACCCTGCAACTGCCCAGCCGCGAGGTCGCCGATCCGCTGGCTTACTTCCTCTTCACGCGCAAGAAGGGCCATTGCGAATACTTCGCCTCGGCGATGACGGTGATGCTGCGCACCCTGGGCATGCCCGCCCGGCTGGCCACGGGCTTCCAGAGCGGGACCTACAACCCCATCTCCGAGTTGTGGCTGGTGCGGGCATCGGACGCGCACAGTTGGGTGGAGGCCTGGATTCCCGGGCATGGCTGGACGACCTTCGATCCGACCCCGCCCGACCCCGACGCCGCCTCGCTGGCGCTGATTACGAAACTCGACTTGTACCTGGACGCGGCTGAAACCTTCTGGAAGCAGTGGGTGGTGGGTTACGATTCCGGCCAGCAGGGTTCGTTGATCGACCAACTCCAGCAGGGCGCCCGGCGCATGGGGATACGCTGGTTCGATTCGGTGAACGGATTCCAATCGGATTGGCTCACCTATGCCGCCGGATGGATCGGGCGCAATCGAGTCCGCATCCTAGTGATCCTGGTGATCGGGTTCTGGATCCTGGTGGCCGGGCCGCCGCTGATCCGTCTGTTCCACATTCGCTTGCGGGTCAAACGCGTGCGCCGGGGCCAGGCGAGCGCGGGCGATGCCACGCTGCTTTACCAGCGGATGCTGCACGTCATGAAGCGCCGCGGCTATCACAAGCCCGTGTGGTTCACTCCCGCGGAGTTTGCCGCCTCGCTCTCCTCCACCGACCTCGGGCTGGCCCTCGGAGAGTTCACGGCCACCTACAACGCCGTGCGCTTTGGCGGCCGTACGGAGGTGGCGCCGCGGCTTTCGATTCTCCTGGAGGAACTGGAGCGGCGGCCGTGAGCGGCCTCAAGCGTGTCTATTCCTCCCACTTCAGAATCCGGCGGACCTCGCGCTTGCCATGCAGAACTCTGACGACGCGGAGGCACCCCGGGGCCTCAAAGTAGTAGATACGGATCATCTCGAATCCCTTGACGGGCCAGGACCGAAGGCCGGGGATCGAACCTGGGAATAGCGATCCAATGGGCGGGTGCGGCTGAAGGTGTTTCACGCTCTCGATCACGGCTTCGCGGAAGCGCATTGCCGTCATAGGCGCTTCCTGTTCCACAAGGTAATAGCGGAACTGGCGGATGATGTCGCCCTCGGCACGAGGAAGAAACTCAATCTTCACGGACGCGGCTTTCGCGCCCCATGCTCGGCCATCATACGGTCGGTTTCCACCGTCAAGCGATTCCAGAAAGCCTCATCGGCTTCGACAGGCTCGCCGGAATTGAGGCCCTCCCGAAGAAGCGCCTCCAGTTCCTGTTGCGATCCCTCGAAGTCGGGAGTCGCCTGCTGTTCGACGGCGGCGAGAGCGGCATCCACCACGTCCGCCGGCGAGCTGTACAGCCCGGAGTCCACGAAGGATTGAATGCGGCGTTCTTGTTCGGGAGTGAGTTGCATGGTTGTCGCGCGCCTCTCGTCGTTGATTCCTCCATATTAGCTCGACTTTATCCACCCCGCCGGCCGGTCGAACGGCAGGCTTTTGTCTGGCTGGCCAACGCCCAGTCTGCCACCTGGCTCCGGCTCCCTGCGAAAAACAGTTGAGCACGTCGTCGATGGTCATTCCGGCTACTCTGTCCGTTCGCGAACTCTGTCTGCATGCTCGGCGATAAGCCCTTCCAAGAGCGGCTTGGAAATCCGAAAGTTGGTCGCAACCAACCGGGCAAGAGCAGACGGAAGGTCCACCATCTGAGCAATGGACGCCGCCCGAAGTACGCCGACAGTTCCAGTGTTCGGGATTCCGCGTCGTGACGCTTCGAGTCTTCCGGCAGCTTCGTCGATCAGCAGAAGGACCTCAGCTTCGGATTGCGCCAACAGGATCGCACTCCTCTCTCCCTGGTCGAGAAGGGACAGGGCCGGGTCGTCGGTAGGCGGCGCAGATCGAACTTCCACCCACTCCGGAAGGTTCATCGCCCATTCGCTCACCCGCGGCGGAGCGCCATCGTCACTCAATTCCCGAAGCACCTCGGCGGGGACGACAATTCTTCCATACAATCGCGGCAGAAGATCGATCGCTTCAATGAGAACCAGGTAGTTCAGGGGTGAGGTGTCGGCGACGACGACAGTCATCGGGAGAAGGCGAGCGCGGTTTCGCTATCCTTGCGGACGTCATCCAGCGTCAGGTCGAGGAAGACCCCATGGGCTTTGAGGAAGCCGTCCATCTCGTACCGGGACCTGATACCCAGCAGCCGCCTTGCCTGAGATACGGTGAATTTGCCTGACCGGACGCCTTCCAAAGCGACTGCTTCCAGCGCGGCGTGCGTCACGCCGGTATGATCAGCGGCGAGTTGACGGGCAAGATCCTCGGGGATTTCCAGTTGAATCTGCATGGCGGCCTCTACGATATTATCCCCCAGGTGTTTGCGCCAATGCCAACGCCGAGCCGTCCCGAGCCGTCCGATCCGTGTAACGCCGAGCCGCTGGATGGTGAAATGGCAGCGCTGGTTCCGCTTCCGACTTGCGCGTCCAGTAAGGATCCCACCAGCGCGTTGGCCATGTAATCTGAAAGAGGAGCTGTCCAGTGAAACAATTGACGGAGATGTTGGCCTCCTGCGAGCCTTCCGCTTGGGCGACATGGCTCGTCACGAGCGCGGGTGTGGGTGCTTAACTTGTAGCAGGGGGTGGCAACTTGGAGTTTTGGGGTTGTCCTGTGCGCCGGTATCAACACCCTTCTACGGCGCCTGCGTCTGGCGGGTAGCTCCTGCTGTCTTGTCTCGCGCCAGAGAGATCGCCATTGGCGCACAGAGCGCGGCCAGGGGTCGCGCGCGGACGGGGCGGCCGCCCCCACGATGGCTCCCCCTACCCCCGCAACCGCGCCTTCAAGAACCGCCCTGTGTACGACGCCTTGCATGCGGCGATCGCTTCCGGCGTACCTGTCGCCACCACTTCCCCGCCGGCGTGCCCGCCCTCGGGTCCCAGGTCGATCACGTGATCGGCCGTCTTGATCACATCCAGATGATGCTCGATTAACAGCACCGTGTGTCCCGCGTCCACCAGCTTGTTCAAAGACTCCAGCAGCCGCTCCACGTCCGCCAGGTGCAGCCCGGTGGTCGGCTCATCCAGGATGTACACCGTGTGCTTCGACCGCTGCAGCTTGCTCAGCTCCGTCGCGATCTTGATGCGCTGCGCCTCGCCCCCTGAAAGGGTCGTCGCCGACTGTCCCAGCGTCAGGTAGCCCAGCCCCAGGTCGCGCAGCACCTCGATCTTTTTGCCCACCGCCGGCTCTCCAGCGAAGAACTCCACGCCCTCCTCCACCGGCATGTTGAGCACGTCGTCGATGGTCTTTCCGCGCACGGTCACATCCAGCGTCTCGCTGTTGAACCGCGCGCCCTTGCACGCGCCGCAAGTCACTTCCACGTCCGGCATGAAATAAAGCTGCGTAGTGATCGCGCCCTCGCCCTGGCACTCCTCGCAACGGCCGCCCTTCACGTTGAAGCTGAACCGCCCCGCCTTATAGCCGCGCTCCACCGACAGGGGCGCCTCCGCGAACAGGTCGCGGATGTTGTCGTAGAAGCCGATGTAGGTGGCGGGATTCGAGCGGCTGTTGCGCCCGATGGGCGACTGGTCGATGTTCACCACTTTGTGCACATGCTCTATGCCCTCCACCGCGTCGTGCTCGCCCGGCAGCGTGCGCGTGTCCACCAGCCGCTTCCACAACGCCTTGTAGAGGATCTCGTTGATGAGGGTGCTCTTGCCCGAGCCGGAGGCGCCGGTGATCGCCACCAGCTTGCCCAGCGGGAACACCACGTCCACGCCTTTGAGATTGTTCTCGCGCGCCCCGCGCACCGTGAGCGTCTTGCCATTGCCTTTGCGGCGCCGCATGGGCATCTCGATTCGCCGTCGGCCCGAGAGGAACTGCCCCGTGGGCGAGGCGTTCGACGCCAGCACGTCGCCGATGGTTCCCTGCACCACCACTTCGCCGCCGTGGACTCCCGGCCCGGGGCCCATCTCCACGATGTGGTCGGCCGCGCGTATCGTGTCCTCGTCATGCTCCACCACAATCACCGTGTTGCCGATGTCGCGCAGGCTTTCGAGCGTGGCTATCATCTTCACGTTGTCCTTGGGGTGAAGACCGATGCTCGGTTCGTCGAGCACGTAGAGCATCCCCATCAGCCCCGAGCCGATCTGCGAGGACAGCCGGATGCGTTGCGACTCGCCGCCCGAAAGCGTGCCCGAACGGCGATTCAGGCTCAGATAGTCCAGCCCGATGCCCAGCAGCAATTCCAGCCGGCTCCGGACCTCGCCGAGCACGTGCCGGCCGGCATCGGCGCCGCGGCCCGTCGGCTCGACCGCGCCGAGGAACGCGTGCAGCTCGTCGAAGTGCATCTGGCCGATGTCGTGGATGGTTTTTCCTTCGATGGTGAAGAGCAGCCTGGTCGAGCGGACGCGCGCTCCTTTGCAGTCCGGGCAGGTGTGCTCCACCATCACCTTGTCGAGCCATGCCTCCATCCCCGAGCTGGCTTCGCCGCGCTGCCGGTAGCGCCGGTAATGCCGCTCGATCCGCCGCGCGATCCCGTGGAAGCCGACCTCCTTGCCTTCCGCGTCCTCGCGCTTCGCCTTCGCCTCCGGAGGTACGCGCATCACGAATTTCTTGCCGTCGAGCCCGTTCAAGATCGCGTTCCGCACTGTCTCGGGCAGCTTCTCCCACGGCGTTTCGAGCGAGAAACCGAGCGCCTTCGACAGGCTGTACATCATCCGCCCGTCCCAGGTATCGGGGTTGTACTTGAACGCCTCGCGCACGAAGCAGCCGCCCACGATGCTGCGCCGCGGGTCGGGGACCAGCAGTTCCGGGTGTGTGAGCTTGTGGACCCCGAGGCCCCCGCAGGTCCGGCAGGCGCTTTCGGGATTGTTGAACATGAAGTACTCGGGCTGGATGTCGCCATAGACGAAATGGTGCGTCTTGCTCGCAAGGCCGCGGTAGAACCGCTCCGCCTCCGCCTTCGTCGCCCCTTTGACGATATCGACCTGCAGCAGCCCGTCGCCCACCAGCAGCGTGGCGGCGATCCCCGCCTTGATCGCCTTTTCGTGCTTGCGCCCCACCACGAACCGGTCCACCACCGCGTCCATGTCCCGGATTTTCGATTCGTCGAGCTCCACCTCGGCCGAAATGTCCACCGGCTTGCCGTCGATGATCAGCACCCGGCAGCCCTTCTTCCGCACCTCGGTCAGGACGAAATCCAACTCCTCGCCGTACTGCTGATCGACCGGCGCGCGCAACTCGATCTGGGCGCCCTCGGGCAGCGACAGAATCGCTTCGAGAATCTGGCTCGCCGTCCGGCTGGGCGCCGGCTCGCCGGTGCGCGGGCAGTGCGGCTGGCCGACCGTCGCGTAGAGCAGGTTCAGGTAGCTCGCAATGTCGGTCATGGTGCCGACGGTGGAGCGCGGGTTGTTGGCAATCGTCTTCTGCTCGATCGAGATCACCGGAGACAGGCCGTACACGAAGTCCACATCGGGCTTCGCTACCTGCGCGACGAACCGCTTGGCGTAGCTCGACAGTGACTCCATGTAGCGGCGCTGGCCCTCGGCGTAGATAGTGTCGAAGGCCAGGCTCGACTTGCCGGAACCCGAAAGGCCGGTCACCACGATCAGCCGGTCGCGCGGAATCTCCACCGATATGTTCTTGAGGTTATGCACGCGCGCGCCGTGCACCGCGATGGTGGTGCGCGCGGACGCCCTGGAGATGGCCTTGGCGGAATTAGTCGCCATCCGGCCCCTCCCCCGTGTACACGAACGCCAGTTCCTGCACCATGACGTTGCTGCGCTTGGTGAGCTGGACGGGCGTCGAAGCCTTGCCGATGAGCCCCCGGTCGGCCAGGTACTCGCACGCTGTGGTCACCCCTCCCACGTCGAAGTTCCGCTTGAAGTAAGCCTCGATCTCGGTGGCAGACCGCGCCTCGCCCACCTCGCGCAGGTGCTCGAGCACCAGCCGGAACAGGGTGGCCGAACGCTCGACCAGATAACTGTCGACCGCGTCCAGGGCCGCCTGCACGTTCTTCCTCGTCTTCCTCACGTTGAGCATGGCGGTATAGATGGTCGTGAAGAACGCCGGATTCAGCTTCATCGCCTGCGGAATCACCTCGCGATCCGCCAGTTGGCGCGCTTTGAGCACCTCGATCCGCGCCAGCGGCGTCGCCGCGTAGAGGATCCAAAGCGCGGTGTAGTCCAGGTCGCCGCGCGTGACGAACCATTTGTGGGCCTTGTCGATGGGCGGCAGCGCTTGCGTCGCCGCCGCCAGAAGCTGCACCTCGGTGTCGCGCTCGCCGATCTCGTGCAGCCTGGCGCACAGGCCGGCGATGGTCTCGTCATGCGTGTAAAGCAGCCGCCCTTTGGCCAGCAGCGAATGCCGGAAGGAGTTGCGCACCGCGCCTTCCACCTGCTTGCGGAACTCCGCCCGCGGCATCAGGAACGCATGGACGTTCACCCCGTCCGCGTAGAGCGCCAGGCCCGCGGACTCCACCTTCCTGTCGTCGATGGTCACCAGCGCCAGGTCGATGTCGGATTTCTCCCACACCGTGTCGTGCGACAGGCTGCCGCAGAGGATGGCCGCCAGGATGGACCTGTCCTTCTTTACCTGCTCGACGAGATCGTCGAGCGCCTCGGTGAACTTCTTGCGGATGGATTCTCTCGGAGTGCTCACCCAGCCTTGCTTTCACAGCAATTATACTAACGGTCCCCTCACGTCCGCGTGATGCGCGCCAGCCAGGCCAGAATTCCGTCGGGGCCGATCCGGGTATCGAGCCTGGCGGGCTCGATCTGGTCTACCCGCCACCCCTCCGCGAAGTTCGCCCGGATCTCGTCCTGGCTTACCCGGCGAGGGCCGAAAAGGCCGGGTTGAAGGTCGCTGAAGCACAGCATGAAGTAGTGGCCGCCGGGCCGGATCGCCGCCCTGAGGTTGTCGGCGAACGCCAGCCGGTCGGCGTCCCCGAACACGTGGAAGAGCCCGCAATCGAGCACCGTGTCGAACGGCCCGTCGAGCGAAGCTGACTGAAGCGCGTTCCACACCAGGAAGCGCGCGGACACGCCGCGGTCCCGGGCTTTGGCCTCCGCCAGCGCGATGGCCGATCGCGCGGTATCGATGCCGGTCGCATCCAGGCCCATGCCGGCGGCCATCAGCACGTGCTCGCCCGTCCCGCAGCCCACATCCAGCACCCGGCCCCGAATGGCGCCCGATTCCGCCAGCGCCAGGAAGGCCGGCTGGGGCCTCCCGATGTCCCAGGGGGGCGTGCCGGCGTAGGAGGCGTCGAAGTCTTCCGCCCGCCTCGGCCTCATCCTGCCCAGCACTTCCCGCAGTCTTTGGGCGAATTCCCTGGGACGCAGCACGTAGCCAGTATGCCCGCCTGGAAATTCCACCAGCTCCGTGCCCAGCCGCTCCGCGAGTGCGGCGGCACAGTGGTGAGGCCGCGCCTCCCGCGAAGTGCGCCCTGCCGCAGGCACGATCTGGTACGCCGCCGCCTTCAGCGCGGCCATGTCAAGCCGGTAACGCCGGACCGCCGGGTTATCGTAGGCCAGCAGGAACCTCAGGCTGGCCGCCCGCTGCGCGCTCGCCTGGGCCGCCGCGGCGCCCGTGAGCTGAGGCAGTTGGACATCCGGCTCCCGGTCGTTGAAATCCACGCCGCTCGCCGCCACCATCATCTTCATCGCGGCCGCTATGCCTTCGCGCCGAAACGCTTCTTGAATCTCCTCGTGCGTTCTTTCGGCCTGCTCGCGTTCGGCATCGGGCAGCAATTCGTACGCCGGAGGCTCGTGCGCAATCAGGGCGCGCACCTGTTCGGGGTGGCGGGCCGCCAGGTCGAGCCCGATCAGCGCGCCGGTGCTGCTCCCGAAGACCAACGCCGGCTCGCTCGTGAACTCCGCCAGCAGGCGGTGGACGTCCTCGGAGTGAACCTCCAGGCGCAACCCTTCCGGCATCTCGTCGAGCGTGCTGCGCGAAAGACCGCGGCGGTCGTAAGTCGCTACCGTGTAGCTGCCGGCCAGGTCGTTGGCGATACCGTCGGAGCCGTCGGCGTCTCCCGCTCCGCCCTGGAGGATGAGCAACAGCGGTCCCGCGCCGCGCACCGTGTAGTACAGGCTGGCTCCAGGCACTTTCAGCCTGCCGGTCTTGGCTTCCTTCATATATCAGCCTCCCTGATATAAAGCTACCTGATATGATGAAACCGTGTCAAGCACCAAGAGACCGGCTGGACTGAGGCCCGTGGCCTGGCTGTTCAGGCAGGTCCAAAGCGCGCTGCGCAGGGCCACCGAGGAAGCTCTCGCGCCCCTGGACCTGACGCCCTCGCAGGCGGAATTGTTGTCGGCGCTGGCGAACGGCTCCCGGCTTTCGAATGCCGGGCTCGCGCGAGCCGCCTTTGTCACGCCGCAGAGCATGGTCGAGCTCCTGCGATCCCTGGAGACGCGCGGGCTCATCGTCAGGCGCCCCGATCCGTCCGGCGGGCGCGCAATGCCGGCTGAGCTTACGCCGCAAGGCGCCAGGCAACTCCTGGCTGTCCACCTGGCGATGAGAGCGGTGGAAGACCGTCTGCTGCGCGACCTGGAGCCCGATGAGCGAGCGCGCCTTCGCCAGCTTCTAGAGCGTTGTCTGGCCTCACTTACTGAATCTCGCATAATACAGTGACAATCTCGCAGAATATAGTGACAGCGGGCGCGAGATCGATTATCCTGGAGGCATGCCTGCGCGCGTTCGTCCTCGCCGCGATTTTCAGCAGCTCGAGCA
>Ga0209517_10002121_pt1 | contig 28585 bp, 20 predicted proteins | sample PeaSoiMetSII2010_FD_187695 | JGI IMG/M metagenome (GOLD analysis project Ga0209517, IMG submission 187695) | Peat soil microbial communities from Weissenstadt, Germany - SII-2010 (SPAdes) (version 2) | ecosystem: Environmental > Terrestrial > Soil > Wetlands > Peat | place: Germany...
CAAGGCCCCCCAGGAGGCTGCCCAGCCCCAGTCGCCGAGGCTGAAAATGTAGTGCCGACCTGCAAGATCGCTTTGATGAAAAGAAAACACTTACGACTTCAATATGCCCTCAACTGCGAAAGTTCGGTTAGGACAACACGCCACCCTCCGGCCCCTTTTGGCAACCTCAGATTTCTGCTGTAATGTTGATATGAGAGAACGGGCGAAGCAACCCAGGGCAGGAATCTGAAGAAGACGAAAGGGGGCCATTGACCAAATCAGCCGATGTGGTCATTGTCGGTGGCGGGATAGTTGGCTCAAGTATCGCCTATCATTTGACCGATCAAGGCTGCCGCAACGTTCTGGTGCTGGAGCGCGAAGCACATCAGGGGATGGGGTCAACGGGCAAGAGCATGGGCGGCGTGCGAGCTCAGTTTGCCACGGCGGTCAATATCCAGATGTCTCTGTACTCGATCCCCTTTCTGGCGCGTTTCGAGGAGTTGACCGGGCACCCATCGAGCTACAGGGCCCAGGGCTATCTGTTTGTCGCGAGCTCAGAGAGACACCTCGAATACCTCTCGACGAACCGAGCGAAGCAAGTTGAGTTGGGCTTCCAAGGCTGCGAATTGCTGTCAGCTCAGGACGTTGTGCGAATCTTGCCGCAACTGCGGGCTGACGATGTAGTAGGAGGCAGCTTTTGCTCGACCGACGGATTCGTGGACCCCTACAGCGTGATGACGGGATTTGCGGCTCGGGCGGTGGAGCGCGGCGCCCGCATTGAAAAAGGCGTCGAGGTCACTGCTATTCTGCGAGATGAGCGGGGTGCGGCCGGTGTCGAGACCGGGCGAGGACGCGTCGAGACGCGTACTTTAGTGAACGCCGCCGGGCCTTGGGCAGCGGAGGTGGCGCGCATGGTCGGCGTCGAATTGCCGGTTGAGCCTCTGCGCCGCATGCTCGTCCCCACCGAGCCGTTTCCTCCAATCTCGCACCAGGCGCCCATGACCATCGACATGGCCACGGGTTTCCATTTCCGCCCGGAAGGACTGGGATTGCTGCTGGCATGGAGTGACCCGGAGGAGAAGCCGGGATTCAAGACGAGTTTCGATTCGTCATTCATCGAGAAAATCCTGACTCGCGCTGTAGAGCGAGTGCCCTGCTTTGAAAACCTGCAAGTGAATCCGGCACGGGGCTGGGCCGGCCTCTATGAAATGACGCCTGACCATCATGCGATCCTGGGCCCCGTTCCCGAAGTTCCCGGCCTTTACCTCGCCAACGGGTTCAGCGGCCACGGGGTAATGCACTCGCCCGCAACCGGAAAGATTCTGGCGGATTTGATTCTGAAAGGGACGTCGGACGTTATCGATCCGCACACGCTAAGTCTCAATCGCTTTGCCGAAGGCCGGCTGATCGAGGAGACCGCGGTGTTGTAACTCGGTGCGGAAAATGGTTTCCCTTCTCTTCCCGCTTGTAGGGGGACGGCTTGCCGCCCCTAATGAATTGGGTAGGGCAAGCCCTACCCCTACACCTTTGCAGAGCAGAACTCCGCAGTTCGAAGCGGCGGCAGCTGCAGGGATTCTTCACATCGCTCAGAATGGACAGAGCCGCGGCTGGGATTCCCATAAGGTGCGCTTATAAGTTAAGAAACTCGCGCAGCTTGCGGGTTTGGGCTCGAGAGACGGGGATTTCAGTTTGCTTGCGATCCTGCATCTTGAGCTGATAGGAACTCTTAAACCAGGGCACAACCTCTTTGATGTGGTTTACGTTCACCAGGTAGGAGCGGTGAACGCGCCAGAAAACCTTGGGATCGAGACTGCCCTGAAGCTCTTCCACCGTGCGGAAGTTGGAGATCCCCTCGAGGTCGCGCGTGCAAATACTAATGACCCCGTCTTCAATGGTTGCGAAGATAACTTCCTCGGCATTGACCAGGAACAAGCGTCCCTGGCTCTTCACTACCAACTTGTTCTTTTGCGCTGCGGGGCGATCCTCGATCATCTGCACCAGCCGGTCGAGCTTCTCATAGGTCGGCGCGGTGGTCTCAATCATATGGCGCAACTTGACAATAGCTTTCTCCAAACGCGGTTTGGCGATGGGCTTCAACAAGTAGTCAAGAGCGTTCACCTCGAAGGCCTGCACTGCGTAGTTGTCATAAGCCGTCGCGAAGACGAAAAAAGGAAGGCGGATCTTCTTTTCGAGCAGCTTCTTAATCACCCCGAAGCCGTCCAGCCCGGGCATCTGAACATCCAGAAAAGTCACCTGGGGACTCAATTCGCGGATCAGGCTTAGGGCTTCCACGCCGTTCTTCCCTTGCCCCACGACCTCCACGTCCGAAAACTCTTTCAGCAAGTATCCCAGTTCGTCTCGGGCGGGCTGTTCATCGTCAACAATCAAAGCCGTGATCTTCATGAAAGTTAGTTTACTCCAATACCGGCGCTCTGTGCTAGCATGGCCCCGAGGGGCCATGGGCCTGCGGCCCAGCCTAAGGAACGAAGATCTTCTGGGGCGTCGCCCCCGCGAAAGCGGGGGCCCATTGTTGGCCCGGAACACAATGGATTCCCGCTTTGGCGGGAATGACGAGGCCGGGCGTGATTTTCAGGAGAGCGAAACGCAGGAGAAGATATTCTCATGTCTAAGCGAGTTCGCGTGCTCGAAAGCCGAGAAATTTACAACGGCCGCGTCATCCAACTGAAAGTCGATAACATCATCGAGCCGGGTGGTGTGAAGGCGGTGCGCGAGGTCGTGCATCACGCGGGCTCGGTGGTGATCCTGGCGCACGCGAGCGACGGCCGCATCGTCATGGTGAGGCAGTACCGCTATCCGGCCAGAGAGTTCCTCTGGGAATTGATCGCCGGCGGCCTGGAGCCTGGAGAAAAACCCCTTGCTGCCGCGCGGCGCGAACTCTTGGAAGAAACAGGGTATCGGGCGGCAAAATGCCGGCTCTTATTCGATTTCTTCCCTAGCCCCGGAATCCTGACGGAGAGAATGTTCCTGGTCGAGGCGACCGGTCTGACACAGGCCCAAGCCCAACCCGACCCCGACGAAAACCTCGAAGTCGGGCACTTCAGCCTGATCGAGTTGAGCAAAATGATCCGCTCCAAGGAAATCCGCGACGGCAAAACTCTACTGGGACTTATGTGGTTAATACTCCACAAATTATCTAAAATCTAATTAGTAATAGACTGTCAGAGGTCGCAGTCGCGGTCCACCTACCGATCCGCTGCCCCGTTCGGGCAATTTGAGCCCCACTTTACCCAGCGTCAGATTGACCCTCGATCAACATTTCTCTTGACAAGTACGCCCTGCGATATATATGTTAAGTCAAGGAGTCAGCGAGGTGTCCGCCAGATATGCGCAAGTAAGGAGCAGCCGAGGTCCAGCGGGATCCCGGCTTTTTCCATTTTGGGCTACATTGTCCGCGCGGCGCCCGTAAAGACGAATCAAGGAGGGTGCAAGTGGCAAGACTTCAAGGTAAAGTAAAATGGTTCAACAACAGCAAGGGTTATGGCTTCATCGGCCAGGACGGCGGAGCTGATGTTTTCGTGCATTACTCGGCCATCCAGGGTGAGGGCTTTAAGACCTTGCAAGAAGGCGACACAGTTGAGTTCGAGATTATCCAGGGGCAAAAGGGACCTCAGGCCGACAAAGTTACGAAGGTCGGGTAAACAACAGCATCCGTTTGTACAATTTCCTGGCCCAACCCCAGCGGTTGGGCCTTTCTATTTTCCGCCTCTCGCGCCATCCAGGGTGACGGCGTGCAGTTCCCTTTCGGTTTCGTCGATGCAAAGGTTGGTCCCGCTACAACCCCATAACAAAATGAAACTTAAGCGTCCGATATTGCGTCTATTATTCCGTACTTGATTTCTCCGTAGTGAAGCGGGACAATATCGGTTATCTAGATCAGCGGCTTTTGGAAGACTGCAAGGATTTGGCCGGGATAAGCCTTTGTAGTCGGGGGTAAGGTGCATCCGTAACGCCTTGGGGCGCGGCCTTGGAGGTAAAACTAAATGCGTCGGGTATTAACGGCAATCACGGTGATAGGCTTTCTTGCCATCACAGCTTTTGCGCAGGAAAACGAGGGACCTCCGGTGCTGCCTCACCGCAACGGTCCGGGACTGACCAGCCCGGCGTTCCCCATCGGGAGCGTCACGGTCCCCGCGGAAACCCAGCTAAGCATTCAAATGCTTTCCGGGATCCACACGCGGGTCAACCACCCCAACGATCTTGTTACGGCACGTGTGCTGAAACCGGTATACGTCGACGGGCACATTGCGTTGCCATCCGGCAGCATTCTCGACGGACGGATCACCATGATCCGCAAGTCAGGCCACGTTCATCGTCCCGCGGAACTGCGCTTGCGCTTTGACGAGGTAGTATTGCCGGACGGCCAGGCCGAGCCCATGGCAGGCGTGCTGGCATCGCTCCAGAAGTCGAGCAATCCCGATTTGCGCCTCGATGCTGAGGGCCATTTCACGGGAGGCCGCGCACGCTCGTGGAAAACGCTCATTGGCGGTGCTGGACTCGGAAGCTTTGGCGCCATCAGAGCGGTGGCCACCGGCGCCGCAGCCGCTTCCGTCGGCCTCTCCGTTGCGGGCGCTGCGGCGGTCGGTTACGAGCTTCTCTGGCCGAAAGGGCACGAGGTCAATGTACCGCCCGCGACTCAGTGCCTCTTGCGTTTGAACTACCCGCTCACGGTTCGCGTCTCCTGGTGAACCGTCGGCCTCAGGATAAAACGCGCCTTCCCTCGACCGGTTGCCGGTCAGTGGGTGGTGGTGCGCACAATCGTCAAATCTATGGTAGTGTCCTAATTGGAGCGCAGCGCCGACCTTCAGAGCCTGCCCTGAGGCGGGCGAAGGGGCGGCAAATGCTGGCCGCAAGGGCAGCGCTACAAGTTGAATTAGGACGCCACCAAATCTATGGACACTCTGATCTTTCATAACGGTAGCATCATCCCCCTGTCAAAAGCGCGTCTCTCTCCGGGTCAGATGGGATTGCTGATGGGCTGGGGAGTCTTCACCACTTTGCGAGTGTACGAAGGCAAGCCCTTCGCTTTCGATCGCCATTGGGCGCGGATGTCGCACGACGCAGAGCGCCTTAGTATGAGCCTTGGCTACGAGCAGGAGGCCGTTCGCCAGTCAGTGAGCAAACTGGCGGAGGCCAATGGCCGTCCGGAAGGTACGGCGCGGGTGTCATTCGTGAAAAACCGTGGAGGACTTTGGGCCGACGCGGGCGACTCGCCCGAAACCGACCTCCTGATCTTCACGCGACAACTGGTCGAGTGGCCGGCGGTCCATCGGCTCAAGCTGCAACAGCATGCGCTCTACTCAGCTACCCGCCTGGCGGGAGCCAAGATGCTCTCCTGGGTCCAGAACGCCGGGCTGCTCGAGAAGGCCCACGCGGAGGGCTTTGACGATGTGCTGCTTCTCAATGAGAGCGGCCATCTTGCGGAATGCACGTCCGCAAATATCTTCCTGGTTCGCGATGGCCGGGTCCTAACTCCACCCCTCGCTTCCGGCTGCCTTCCGGGCGTCACGCGCGACGTTTTGCGCGAAGTCGTGCCTCAGGCCGGCTTTGAACTCTCGGAGCAAAACCTGACGCTGGATGACCTCGCTTCGGCATCTGAGGTCTTTATCAGCTCTACGACCCGTGAGGTCGCGGCGGTGGGAAGCATCGACGCACAGTGGCGCTTCAATGCGCCGGGCAAGATCACGATGGCGCTTGAACGGTGCTTCAAGGATTACGTCCGGTCGTACCTGAAATCCAATTAGTCCCTAAATCCTCACCTGACTCTGTCATTCCGAGCGCAGCGAGGAATCTCGCCCTGTGGTTTTTTCGAAAGCCACGTCATTCCCGCGAAAGCGGGAATCCATTGTATTTCGGACCAACAATGGACCCCCGCTTTCGCGGGGGTGACGACGCCTGTGGTTGTTATCCCTTTGGTGGGCCGCGGGCACATCACCACTCGGAATGACACCGGACCCGTGGATAAATCGATGCCTGTCATCCTGAGCGAAGCGAGGGATCCCGGCAGTTTCTTATTGGTCAGCGATTTCCGAACAACTGCAGAGATCCTTCGCTGCGCTCGGGATGACACGTTCTGAATTTGTTCAGACCTTCACAGCCGTGTCGGAAGCGACACCTCGCTTGAAACTCCTCAGATTCAGTGACAAGATTGTGTGGGCGGAACTCCTTGCGCCCACACCGAATACGCAATGGTCCGAGCAGATACTGAACACGATGTCTTGAGCGCGATTCCGTCGCCCTCGGCGCGACTTTGGCTGGGGCTGGGCGTCACCCTCACTGTCTTCCTGATTTTCGCGGGTTATACGATCCGCGAAATCCGCTGGCTGGAAGACTTTCAAGTGAATGTCGTGCAGAAGAACCGCAAGGCTTCCCTGCAACTCTTGCGGCTGCAGGACGACACCTACCAGCTTGCCGTATCGCTCCGCGATATGACCCTGCCCGAAAGCCGTTACCCGATCTTCTATTGGAAAGGCGAGTTCACGCGGGTGCATCAGGACATGGATGAGGCCCTGCGCCTGGAAGGGCAGTATTCCGCCAGCACCCCCGCCGGAGACGAAAAACGCCGGCAGTTGCGCGACGTGCTGGACGACTTCTGGCTCAGCTCCGACGAAGCGTTCCAACTGGCCGACCAGGGCCACGAAGAGACTGCGCGCTACATGATCCGGTCGCAGCTTGAAAGCAAGCGGGAAAACATCTCCTCGATAATCACGCGCTTGTTAGCGCTCAACGATCAGGCGCAAACAGAGGCTGGGCAGCAGGTCAGCCTGACCTATGGAAGAGTCAAGCGGGACATTCTTGTGCTGATCGGCGTGCTATTTCTAGTGGCGATGGGCACGGGCCTCTACACGCTTCAGGCCAATCGCAAGACGTTCGATCGCTTGCACCACCTCGCCGAGCGGCTGCAAACCCAGTCCGAAGAACTCCGCATGCTCTCCTGGAAACTGATCGACGTCCAGGAGAAGACACTGCGGCAGGTAGCGCGCGACCTGCACGACGAATTCGGCCAGATCCTGACGGCCATCGGCGTAACCCTGGGCCGCGCCAGTCAGAAAGCGCTGGACAAAGACCCCGTCTTTGTCGAGGATGTGAAATACGTCAAGAAGATCGTCGAGGACACGCTCCAGTCCGTTCGCTCCGAGTCGCAGATTTTCCGCCCGGCGATTTTGGATGATTTCGGACTGGGGCAGACTCTCGAGTGGTTTGTGGACCAATTCTCGCGGCAGACGGGTGTTCTGGTACACTATAAGGGCAAACTTTCAGACGGCTTCTTCCTGCCCGAGGATGCTATTCATCTGTACCGAATTGTTCAGGAAGCTCTGAACAACGTAGCGAAGCACTCCGGAGCCAAAGAAGCCTGGGTGAAGGTGGCAGAGGAAGCGGGCGCATTGAGTCTGGAAATCCGGGACAACGGCGCAGGCTTCGTGATGGGCCCGGAAAGCAATCGAGTGGCGGGCCAAGGAATAGGCTTGATGGGAATGCGGGAACGGGCTGAACACCTGAAGGGCTCGTTTTCGATTCGCTCATCGCCCGACCGGGGAACAGTGGTCAGTGTCACCGTCCCCCTCAAAAGGCCGTCGCTAAACCACGCCGTCCAAGAGGTGAGTTGAACCGTGACATCCCCCAGCAAGGATAAGCAGATTCGAGTCCTGCTCGCAGAAGACCACACCCTGGTGCGCCAGGGATTCCGCCGCATCCTCGAGGATGATCCTCGTATCACCGTGGTCGGAGAAGCGCGCACCGGCATCGAGGCCATCGAGCAGTGCAAAGAGCTCAAGCCGGACGTCGTGGTGATGGATCTCTCCATGCCGGAACTGGGCGGGCTCGAAGCGACCGCGGAAGTGCTCAAGGCCAACCCGCAGATCAAGGTCGTCATCCTCAGCATGTATTCGAACGAGGCCTACGTGCGCAAGGCGTTCGAGTTGGGCGCCAAGGGTTATATCCTGAAGAACGCCATCGAAGTCGATCTGACGCGCGCCGTCATGGCCCTCGCGGAAGGCCAGGCCTACTTCAGCCCCGGCATTTCCCACATCGTTCTGGAGAGTATGAAGGCGGGCACCTTCCAAGGGACAAGCCAGGATCCGTATGAGAGGCTAACGCTGCGCGAGAAGGAAGTCCTACAGTTAATCGCTCAGGGAAAATCCAATAAGGAAATTGCCACACTTCTTAATATCAGCGTTAATACCGTCGCCGTGCACCGCGCCCGCGTCATGGAGACCCTCAACCTCCACCGCACGGCGGAGCTGGTTCTGTTCGCGGTGAAGAAGGGCTTGATACAACCGTGAGGTGGGCAGGTTGGCAGATGGGCAGATCGGCAGGTGGCAATGCGAAATACAGCCCTCTCCCTTGACATTCTTAAGCCCCAAAGGGGCGGCCTAACAAAGCCCAGGCGAGCGGCCTGGGTGAAGATTCGGTGCCGCGCGATTCGCCAGCCCTGAAGGGGCGTGAAGAGCCGCTCGACCTGGCGGAGGCCCCGGTCCGCGGAGGTCCACGCCTGGTTATTTCGGCCTTGCAGGGCTTGCTACCAGAGAAGGACGGGCTCTGCTTCGAAACCCAGGCCGTTGGCCTGGGCTTTGTTAGCTCGCCGCTTTGGGGCTCGGCGCGACACCCTCTCCCCAAGGGAGAGGGCTTGCGAATCATGGGTGGCGTTTTGATTCAATACTAAGTATTACCACACTTAGTATTTACAATTAACAATACTATCTTCCCTTCCTCACTGCCCCGTCGGCGCCGTTGACCCCGGAATATTCATGGCTTTGGTGACTTGGCCGTTCTTAGCTTCCGAGATTTCAACGTTAAACCTTTCCAGCGTAGTGCCGGTGGCTTGCGCGTACTGGACGAGCGCCTTGGCGTAAGTGTCGCGCGCTTGAGCTTCAGTAGCTTCCTGGGTCGCGAGATCTCTCTCCTGCTGGATGACCAGGAACGGGGTGGATTCTCCCAGTTGGAATTTCTTCTGTTCTCCGTCCAATGTCTCCTTGGCGAGCTCCGTCGCTGCCACAGCCGCATCGATCTGGGCTTTAGCCTGGGTCACGGCAATCACGGCGTTGCGCACGTCCTGCTGGGCCTGGTTGATCTTCTGCTGCAACTGAACGCGGTATTGCCGCTCCTGGAGCAGGGCGGTCGCGGCGTCAGCCTGCGCTGCGCGGTTGCGAATCGGAATCTGCAGGTTGACTCCCAAGGAGTAGTTCGGATAAACGTTGCGAAACGCTTGCGACAGCGAGTCGGCGGTTCCTCCCGGGAGGTACCCTGTCACTCCCGCAGGACAGGCCGGTTCATAGAGATTGGTCCCGCAGAGGAAATGCCCGGAGAGTCCCTCCGGGGCGTAAGTGGCGTAAACGTTCAAGGAAGGAAGCAGATGGTTCCTGTTCTGCTGGATCGTGATCTCCTGGTTCCGCATGTTCAACTGGACCTGTTCGATCTCCGGCCGGTTCTTGGCAGCCAGGTTGAGTGCATCTTGCAGCGAAGGAATATCATTGGGGCCTGGCTCGGGCAGCTTATCGGTAGGTTCGATGGGCACAACCGCCAGATCGCCGTCCACGTGCTTCGAAAGCTCAGTCTTCAGCTTCTCTTCCTGCTGCTGATACGCGGTTTGGGCTTGGATCAATCCTTGCTTTCGAGTGGCGATCTCGGACTTGGCCCGCGTGATCTCGATAGCCGCCATGTTGCCGATCTCCACCTGGCGGGTGTTGTTGTTTAAGTCCGCCTCCGCCCACTTCACCGCTTCTTCAGCCACGCGGATGTTCTCGCGGAAGTAAAGGAGGTCCCAATAGTCATTGACGACGGTCTGCAAGGTCGTCATGACGTTCTGCCGGAATGCGCTGTCGGCAAACTTGAGGCCGTTCTTCGCGATTCGCAAATTCGCAGCATTCGCGCGGTAGCCAAAGCCGTTCAGAAGGTTCTGGCTCACGGTAATTCCAAAAAACGAGGGAATGGAGGGGTTGACTAAACTCGTCAGGGCGCTGGTGGTCGAGCGATCCTGGAACATTCCAACGGCGAAGCTGGTGCCGGTCATAAAACCTTGGCCGTAAAAGGCAGAATATCCTCCGTAATGCGTGGTTACGGAGGAAAGTCCGGTAAGGACAGCCACTCCAAGAGGAGTGACAGCCTGGTTCAATCCCCCAGAGATAGCGAGAAACGGATCGCAACAGCTAGCCGAACCCAGATTAATTGGACCACCGCCGCCATAGCCTGCGCCGCCTGCGCCGCTGCTTGAGCCGGAGCCGCTGCCGCTCGAAGTCGTGCCAATGGCGCCCGAAAACAGCGCCGTCGATATCGTCTCGCCCTGCACGCCGCGAGCCGCCGATCCGGCCTTGGTGCGGAGGTAATCCGTCTGCGCTAGGGGTATGTTGAATCGCACATAATCGATGTCCAGGTTGTTTTCGAGCGCCAGCGCAATGGAATCCTGAAGGGACAGCCAGAGCTTCCCATCGCGAATCAGGTCCTTCAGCCTTGTAGAGTTCTGCATGCTTGGCTGGGGAATGGGTAGAGACGTAAAGGAATCGAAGATATTTGGAAATGAGTGTGTGCTGGTGTAGTCATGGGCCATAAAGTTCTCGCCGACGGTCGGAACCGGGGCAGAAGCCTGTTGACCCCAGCCCTCCCCAGTTTGGACCACCGTCGCCAACACTCCGATCACCAGGATGAGGACCAGACTGCGAATTGATTGCACCTTCATAACTGTTTGCACTCCTTTCAGGCTTTAATCATCAATACGCTGGCAGCAGGCCAGAAGTTTCGTTCCCATAGTATAACCCAGGCGCGAATCGGAGAGTTCTAGTGCGCGAAGCCTTTGGAGTGCGGCAGCAAAGCTGCCGCCTTGGAATCGTTTGTGCAAAGGCGGTGGCCACCGCTGCTCCGGTCAAATGCGCCTTCCCCACCAGCATGATCAAAGCTGTGCGGAAAACGTTTAACACAGACTCTTGACGCATAAACTGTGCACTTTTTAGCTTCGTCTTTAAAACGACTTCCTTTGTTTTCAATGACTTCTTAGCTTCGTTCCCACGATTTCGTGTTTTTCTCGCGGTCGGCAGGTTCCCGGCTCATGGCGTGTCACGTGCGGATGTTCCGAACTCTGTCAGCCTGGCGATCGGTTGAGGCAGGTGAATCACTGAAGAGTCGCTTGCGGGGCCAAATGTGCGCGCTGGGCACGCCAAATTGGGTGCATTTTGGGTTCGTTTTCGCACGTTGCAAAATGTGACTTCCTTTGTTTTCAACAACTTCCTCGCTTCGTTTCCGCTATTTTGCATTTCTTCTGCGGACTTCTTCCCGGCATCCCGATAACTAAACCGCCCGTCGGCCTACGAGCAGAAAAGCCGCATGCTGTCGCCCCCGCGAAAGCGGGGACCCATCGTGAGTCGGGAGAAAGATGGATTCCCGCTTGTGCGGGAATGACGTGATTTTCAGGGGAGCGGTCCAGTTCCGCGCTCGATCCTGGTCCACGTTTCCGACTTCTTGTCCCTTCAACCTCATGACTCCCTGGCCCCCGCGACCTTTGCCGCAGGGTACGCTAGCAGTGTAGCATAGAGAAGGAGGTTTGTCAAGATGTAAATATGTCTCCCCAATCCGTCGATAAGGGAGGTCGAGGGCGGTAGGGCCCATGGCCTCGCGCCTCTATGCCGCACGCGGCTGGACCCGGGCAGTGTAGGGGTAGGGCTTGCCCTCATAGGCGTTAACTTAAGGTGCCAGGACTTCGAGAGCCGCGGAGCGGCGCCAGAAAGTAGCCCACGGCGTGATGGAGTGGGACGGAATGTGGCGTTAATATTCATAGCCCCGGAAGGGGCGACAGATCTCGCGCGGGAGCCACTGCCGCCCCTCCCAGGGCTGAGATAACCAGGCATGGCTCCTCGCTCCCACGGCTCACGCCGTGGGCTACTCGCTGTCGGCCCTCCGGGCCTGTGCTGGCGTGAGCGAGACTTATATTGCCAGCACTTGAGGCGTTAGGTTAACGCCTATGGGGCTTGCCCTACCCTCGTCAGGACCAGCAGAAACGCGGGGACGGCAAGCCGCCCCCCTACGGCGGGCCGGTTATCAACGGATCGGGGATGTCCCCCGTCTTTTGCGCCGATGACGCATACGTTTCGATGCTTTTGTCAGAGCGACCGAAGTGACCCCTCACCCGTCCCGCTCCGGCTGATGAAAACGCCGGCAGCGGGACACCCTCTCCCCAAGGGAGAGGGCTACATACCTGCCGGTGGTTTGCTGACGGCCGACAGCTTCGTCGAACCTGACACCTATTCGTAACGCAGCGCGGTGATGGGATCGACTTTGGTGGCCCGGCGGGCGGGCACGTATCCGGCAGCGAGAGCCAGCAGAATGAGGAGTCCGGCCACGTCCAGGAAGGTAAGCGGGTCTTGGGCCGAGATCCCATACAGAAAGCTCGAGAGCAATCGGCTGAGTATGAGCGCCGCAATCGCGCCCAAAGCAACGCCGGCGATGACCAGTTCGAGGCTTTGGCGAATCACCATCCCGAAAATGCTTGAGCGGGAAGCGCCCAGCGCCACCCGAACGCCGATCTCGAAGGTTCTTTGAGTGGTCGCGTAGGAAACCACCCCGTAAGTGCCGATCGCAGCGAGAGCCAGAGCGGCCGCAGCGAAGCTCAGGAACAGCCACATCAGCGAGCGCGACTGCGAGGCCGAGTCCACAACGATGGCTTCGAGAGTCCGCACCTGTCCGACGGGCACATTCGGGTTCACGCTCGAAACCAGGCCGCGAACCTCGCCTCCAAAAGAATCCGCACGTGTCGAGGTTCGAGCGATCAGATACATCGCCGTCGGCAGCTTCTGGTCTGCACCCACCGATTGAGCGTAGGGCATATAGATCGCCCCTTCGATCCAATCCAGCGGCCGGTCCGCAAGATTGAATTGGCGCACGTCCCCAACCACACCCACCACGGTCCGCCAGCCTTCATCCCAAACCAAGCGGATGTGCTTGCCCACGGGGTTTTCGCCGGGCCAGTATTTTCGCGCCGTAGCCGCGCTCACGATCGCGACTGCGGCTGATTTCCCGGCATCGGAGTCGCCGAATCCCCTGCCCTGAAGAAGCGGAATGCCCATCACGTGGAAGTAGTCGGGGGTGATGGCGCCGGCCCAGAGCAAGGGGGCGAGAGACTGCCCGTTCCTCAACGGGTGTCCTTCGATCTCCGCCACGACGTAAGGCGCTTCGCCCGTCAAAGGAACAGTATTCGAAGCCGCCACTTCGGAGATTCCCGTCATCTCGCGCGCCCGGCGCAGTAATTCGCCATAAAGCGCCACGCACGCCGAACGCTCGCGGCACGAGGACTGGTCCGGCGTGACGCGGACGCTCAAAACGTGCTCGCCTTGGAAGCCGGGATTCACCTCCATCAGGCGCCACAAGGTCCTGATCAGCAGGCCGGCGCCGACCACCAGCACCACCGCCAGCGCCACCTCTCCCACGATCAAGGAACCGCGAAGGCTGATCCCGGCCGCGTCGGTCGAGCGCTGTCCGCCGGCCTTTACGGAGTCTGCGAGGCCGGCTTTCGAAGCCCGCAGCGCCGGCGCCAGACCAAACGCCAGACTGGTGAGAAGCGACAGGGCAGTTACAAACGCAAGCACGCGCCAGTCCATGCCGACCACCCCGCTGCCGGGAACGTCCGCCGGCAGAAGAGTCTTCAACCCCGAAAACGCTGCGAAAGCCAGTGCCAGGCCGAGCGCGCCGCCGGCTATTGCCAGCACCACGCTCTCCGTCAGGAATTGCCGCACCAGCCTTCCGCGCGCCGCTCCCAGCGCCGTGCGCAGAGCGATCTCCTTGCGCCGCGAAGACGCCAGCGAAAGCAGCAGGCTCGCCACATTCACGCACGCGATCAACAAGACCACGCCGACCGCCCCCATCAATACCAGTAGTTTCGTACGGACGTCCCCCACCAGATCCTGGTGCAAGGGGACCACGCTGGCGTCGGCGTTCCAACTGTGCGCCATGGGATATGGAAACATGCGAATCACTTCGGGGATCATGCTGCGAATCTCGCCGCGAGCCTGCGCCAGGGTCGCGTTGGGACGCAACCTGCCGACCAACGGCTTAAATCCATGGTTCCAATTCTCATCGGGCTTCCCTGGATCGATGTGCAGCGGCACCCACAGTTGCGCCCCCGGAATCAGGAAATTGAAGTTGGACGGCATTACGCCGATCACGCGCCGGCCGGTTCCATTGAGCTCGATCATGCGGCCAATCACACCGGGGTCTCCACCGAACTTGTTCTGCCAGAGGGCGTGACTGAGAACCACCAGGTTATCCTGTCCCACGTGATCCTCGCCGGGTTCAAAGGTTCGGCCCAATTTCGCGCCCACCCCCAGCAGAGAGAAGATATTCGCTGAAACGGCGCTGCCCGCGAGGTGCACGGCCTCGCCTTGTCCTGTCAGGTTGAAATCCGAACCATTCTCGGGTCTGTCGGAGTAGGTGGCGAATTCCATGCTGCGGCTCAACTGCTGTAAGCCGAGGAAAGCCCCCGTGGGGTAGTAGCCGGTTGGTCTTACCAGTTGACCCGGTTCGGAATAGGGCAGCGGCCGCAAGAGCACTCCATCGACCAGGCTGAACATCGCGGCCGTGCCCCCGATGCCGAGCGCCAGCGAGAACGTGGCGACCAGCGTGAATCCGGCATTCTTCCGCAAGGTGCGGAACGCGTAGCGAATGTCTTGCCCGAGATTCTCGAACCACGTCCAGAACCACAGGTCGCGGATTTCCTCCTCAACCTGAGTTCGGTTGCCGAAGGCGCGCTGGGCTGCGTAGCGGGCCTCTTCTGACGAAACGCCGGCGTCACGTCGCTCTTCCGCTTCCAGTTCGAGATCGGCGCTGAGTTCTCTCCGCATGTCGTCTTCACGAGATTGCTGCCGCTTGCGCCAACTCCGCCAGAGTTTCATTACGACCTCCAATCGAGCAGCCCTCTCCCTTGGGGAGAGGGTGTCCGGCGACAGCGTTTTCTTCAGCTGTCGACGGACGGGTGAGGGGTTGGTTCCGAAGGCCACAATTGACGCCAGACCGGGCAAATGACCCCTCACCCGTCGCGCTCCGGCTGATGACAACGCCGGCAGCGCGACACCCTCTCCCCACGGGAGAAGGCAGTGGTTAACTCTCGCTCCCGCAAGTTCCTACGCCGGCGCCATCACCCTCGAAATGGCTGCGACCAATTGCTTCCATTTCGACGCCTCGCGCGCCAACTGCTTTCTTCCGGCCGCCGTCAGGTGGTAGTACTTGAACTCCCGATTTCTGTCTTTGGCTGCTTCCCACCGGGAGACCACCCAGCCCTGGCGCTCCAGCCGATGCAAGGCGGGGTAAAGAGAACCGTGCTCGACCTGGAGGAGATAGTCGGTCGTTCGCTGGATGTGCTTGGCAATCTCATGGCCGTGCGCAGCTCCCAAAAGGAGCGTGCGAAGAATCAGCATGTCGAGCGTCCCTTGCAACAATTCCACGCGTTCCGCAGTCGCTTTTTTCATGATGGTAGACATTCTACCATAGAGATCCCATTGAGGGTAGACGTTCTTCCCTGGAAAAGGTTAGCGGCAGAAGTTAGAAAGTGTAAAAGTGGAAAGGGTTGTCATCCTGAGCGCTCGGTTGTCATCCTGAGCGAAGCGAAGGATCCCCGCAGTTCCTGCCTCTGCGACGGCCTGCGAAAAACTGCTGAGATTCTTCGCTTCGCTCAGAATGACAGCACAGGGCTTACGTTGACAACCGTTGAACTTGCCTGCCCTGTTCCCTGTTCCCTGTTCCTTGTGCCCTGACACCTGACACCCGGCACCTCGCACCTACTCGTACCGCAATGCCACCATGGGATCGACTTTCGTCGCGCGGCGCGCCGGCAGGTAGCAGGCCACGAACGCCACGGCAATCAGGATCAACGACACACCTGCGATCGTGACCGGATCGCTCGCCTTCAGGCCAAAAAGCAGGCTGGAGAGGAAGCGCGTCACGGCCGCTCCGCCGGCGATGCCCGCCACGACCCCGACGACCGTGACCCGCAAGCCCTGCGCCGCGACGCTGCGCAATACGTCGGCCCGTTCCGCTCCGAGCGCCATCCGAATGCCGATTTCGCGCGTGCGGCGCGCCACCTCAAAAGAAAGCAGGCCATAGAGCCCGACGCAGGCGAGCACGAGTGCCAAGCCGCCAAAAGCGCTGCCCAGGCGAGCGATCAGACGCTCTTGAGTCAGCAATTCATCGATCCGCTGCGACTGCGTGCGGACGCCGAAAATTGGAAGGCTGTTATCCGTATCGTTGACGGTCCTGCGTACGGCTGGGATCAGTGCGGCTGAACTCGTCGCCGTGCGCAACTCAAAAGTCGCGCCGCCGCCCGTTACGGGCACGTAAACGGTAGGATGGACTTCGCGCCGCAAGCTGTCGTACTTCGTGTCGCCCGCCACGCCGACGATCTCCCAGTCCTTCGTGATCCTCGGCTTTTCAGCCGGGTTGCCGCTTGTTTCGGAGCTGTCGCTTGCAGTCAACCTCTTGCCCAGCGGATTCTGCTTCTCAAAATAATTGTGAACAAATTCGGCATTCACAAGCACGGGGATCGGCGGACCCGCCGTGGCCGAACTTTTCGACGCCGATGGCACTGCGGAGGGGCTCGCAGTTTCTCGCTGCGATTTCTCGACTGCAGCGGCTTGAGCCGCCTGTTCGAAGTCGGCGCCGGTGAAGGCGCGCCCCCCTACCAGCGGAATGCGCAAGGTCTTATAAAAATCCGGCCCAACCGCAAGCATGTCCACTTCCTGTGTCGATTTCTCCGCCTGGCCTTCCACGTGGAGGCTTTCGGTCCATAGGCTCCCGCTTAAGAGCGAGTCCGAGGAATAGCTCACGGAGATCACACCAGGCAGCGCCGCGAGCCGCTCCTGCAAGTCGCGATATAGACTTTGAATCTTGGAGTCCGAGTATTTCTGGAGAGTGGGGTCAATGCTGAAGAGCAGAAGGTTGCGCGTGTCAAAGCCGGGATTAATGGTGCGGAGATTCCGCAGTGTCCGCACCACCAAACCCGCGCCAATCAGCACGACGATCGAAAGCGCCACCTGGAGGGCCACAAGCGCGTTGCCCAGATGGAACCGCCGGCCGAAGCGCATTTCACCGCCCGGCAGCCCCGTTGCGCTCTCTCGCAGCGCCGGCGTCAAGTCCAGTCGCGCGCTGCGCAGCGCCGGCGCCAGGCCGAAGAGGATTCCGGCGAAGAGAGAAATGCCTACGGTAAAAGCTAGAACGCGCCAGTCCGGCCCGACCACATAAGGCAACGGGCTGTCACGGTTGCCCCACATAAGCGCGGTCAAAGCGGGCACTCCCCAAATCGCCACGAGCACTCCGAGCGCGCCTCCGGCGAGCGAGAGCAACACGCTTTCCGTGAGCAATTGCCGCACCATCCGCAGGCGCCCCGCGCCCAACGCCAGGCGGACCGCCATTTCCTTCTGCCGCGCCGCAGCGCGCGAAAGCAGCAGGCCCCCCACATTGGCGCAAGCAATCAGGAGGATAAGGCCGACCGCGGCCATCAGGACGTAGAGCGGCATTGAAATGAAGCTGCGCATGCCGTCCAGGCCCGATTGTGCGGGCTTAAGGACGATGCGGGGATCGTCCGAAGCCTTCGACCGCGGATTCTGGCCATTCAGCATTTCATTGCGAAACAGCAAGCTGGCCGCCGCTTGCGCGCTCTCGAGCGTCACTCCGGGCTTCAGCCGCGCCACGATCACCAGCCACCAGGACTCGAGGCTACGCTCTGCGTCTTCGCGTTTGCCCATCCAGGGAATGCTCAGGCGTTGATACATCATAAGCGGAAGGTACATGTCTTGCGTTTTCCCGGGTGTCAAGCTGGTAAAACTCGGCTCGGTCACGCCGACGATCGTAAACGGGACGGAATTCAGCACAATCGTTCGGCCGATAGCGGACCGGTCGCCACCGAATGCGTCTCGCCAGAACGCATAGCTCAGGACGACAGCCGGCGGGGAGGAAAGCGAATCATCGGCGGGACCGAGCGTGCGCCCCAGCACGGCGTTCAGGCCCAGCGTGGAGAAATAATCTCCGGTTACAAGCTCGCCCTCTGCCATGCGGGCCGGCCCGTTGCCGCTGAGCACAAGCCGAGCGGGCCCGGCAAACGCCGTCGCATTGGAGAATGCGTCCTTCTCCGAACGAATCGACTCGAAGAAAGGATAAGGCAACGAGCAGCCCGACGGGTTCTTGTCCCCGCCTTCGCTACGCGCGCAGTCGCCAAATGAGCTTGTGCCGTTGTGGCGAGGCGTCTTATGCGCGCTCCAGCTCGTCACCACCAGCCTTGACTGGTCGCGCACGGGCAGCGCGCGCAGCATGACGGCGTCAATCAAGCTGAAAATCGCGGTATTGGCGCCGATGCCGAGCGCCAGCGTGAGCACCGCCACTACCGTGAAGCCGGTATTGGCGGCGAGCATGCGCCAGCCGTAGCGAAGATCCTGAATGAGAGTTGTCATGACGTCCTTTCTTGAAAGTAGTCACGGTGCCCCAGGCGGCAATCAGAAAACATGAAGTGTCATTCCGAGCGTAGCGAGGAATCTCGCTCTGCCTCGGATGAACCAAGGAACAAGAACTCAGAGCGAGATTCCTCGCTACGCTCGGAATGACAACGAACCTAGAGTGACACTAATTCATCCGTTTCACGCGGCACGAAGCACTAACCACTGGGCACTTCCCTACTCGTGCCGCAGCGCAACTATAGGATCAACCCTCGAGGCGCGGCGCGCGGGGATATAGCAGGCCGAGAGAGCGACTCCCGTTAATAGTGCCGATACGGCCAGGAATGTAAGCGGATCGGTGGGGCGCACTCCGTAGAGCAGGCTCGAGAGGAATCGGGTCACGCCGAGTGCGCCGGCCAAACCGCAACCGATGCCCGCCAAGGTCAACGCGAAACCTTGTCCGACGACGAGTCGCAATACATTCAGCCTTTGTGCCCCGAGAGCTATGCGCACGCCGATTTCGTGCGTTCGCTGTCCGACAAAATACGAAATCACGCCATAGATGCCGACGCTGGCCAGGAGCAAGGCGGCCACGGCGAAAGCTCCCAGAAGGATCATGGCGAAACGTTTGGCGGCGAGCGAATCGGCAATGATCTCTTCGATGGTCTCGAAGTCCCAAAGGACCCGATCTTCGCTCATCTCACCGGTCACTCGCCGAATGGCGTTCTCGAGACCCGCAGGCGCATTCGAAGACCGCACCACGACGCCAATTCCCGGCACGGACAACTTCAACGGCGCATCGTCGAGCTGCATGAAGGAATGATACATCTCGGCGCGCAACGGGTTGGCCTCATCGGAATCAAGTCCCCACTGCTTGACGTGGCCGACCACACCAACGATCTCAGCAAGTTGATCGAAGCCGTTCAAATGAAGTCGCTTTCCAAGTGGGTCCTGTCCGGGAAAGAATTTCTGTGCCAACACGTCGTCGATGACGATGACCGGCGGTGAGTGCTCGTTGTCCTGCCCCGAAAGGAAGCGGCCGCGCTCAAGCCGAATGCCCATCGTCTTTAAATATCCAGGCTCAACCACGTAGCTGAGCGCCCAGTTCATTTCGCTCTCGCTCTGCGGTTTCGGATGGCCCTCGAACCAGAACTGCTCGTCATCCTCGCCGCTCAGCGGAAATGCGCCCCAGGTAAGCGACACCGCCTGAATTCCTGGAATCGACTCGAGTTTCCGATCGAGTTCGCGGCAGGCGGCGCGAACCGCCTCGGCGCCGGCAGTGTTCATCGAGGGCGGAAAGCCGTAGCTGAAGGTCAGAATGTTGTGCGCATCGAAGCCGGGATCAACGCTCCAAATCCGCGCCAAGGTGCGAATCAGCAGGCCGGCGCCGACCAGCAGCACGAAGGCCATCGCCATTTCAGCCACGACGAGCGCGCGCTGCAGGCGATGGCGTGTCCCGCTCGCGCCACGTCCCCCTTCCTTAAGTTGCGCGTACAAGTCAGCCCTCGAGAGCTTCAGCGCCGGCGCCAGTCCGAAGAGAATCCCAGCGAACAGCGAGATGGCCAATGTGAATAGCAGCGCTTGCCAGTCGACGCTGATTTCCTGGGCGCGCGGCAGAGCGTCAGGGAGCAAGGTGAGAGCGGCTCGTGTGCCCCAGGAAGCGAACAGGAGTCCCAGCGCACCACCGGCCAGGGCGAGCAGCGAAGTCTCCGCCAGAAGTTGCCGCACAATTCGCCCCTGGCCGCCTCCCAGCGCCGCGCGGATGGCGAATTCCTGAGTCCGTCCAGTGGAGCGCGCGAGCAAGAGATTCGCCACGTTCACACAGGAGATCAAAAGCACGAATCCAACCGCGCCCAGCAGCACCAGCAACAGCGGCCGGACGCGGCCGACGATCTGTTCTTTCAACGGAACCAGCGTCGCGCCAAGGCCTCGGTCGGTGTCGGGATAGGCTTGGGCAAGGTTCTGAGTTACCAGGGCCATGTCCGCCCTTGCCTGCGCCAGCGTCACGCCGGGTTTGAGCCGGGCGATGCCGTGGATTCCAAGGCCCGCGCCACGATACGACAGCGCGTTATTATTCCACTGGCCGACGGGCACGTAGACGTCTCGATCCAGCAGGCCGGCCGCTACTGTTTCCACGTGGAAAGACGCAGGTATCACGCCGACTACGGTGAAGCCGCGGCCATCCAAGCTCAGCGTCTTACCGAGGATCTCACGAGATGTCGCAAGCTTGCGCTGCCAGAAGCCCTCGCTGATCAGCACCAAGGGAGCCGCGCCAATGCGATCTTCGCCTTCGGCGAATGTGCGGCCGAGAACGGGCTTAACGGCGAGCAGAGGGAAGAAATCAGAGGTGATGTACTCAGCCCGAACTCGCTCGGCTTCTCCCCTGCCGGTTAGGGTCATGACGGTGGCACGGTAGACGGCCATGGCGGTAAAACTGCTGTTATCCTTTTGCCAATCGAGGAAATTCGGATAGGAGATCGATCCCCGCTCGAAATTCGGCTTGCTGGCGTGAAGCGAAATCAGCCGGTCGGGATCGGGAAACGGCAGCGAGTTGAGGAGCACCTTATCGACAACCGAAAACATTGCCGTGTTGGCCCCGATGCCCAGCGCCAAGGTCAACACCACGACCGCCGTAAACCCTGGCTTCCGCGCAAGTACACGCAAACCATACCGAAAATCCTGGGCCAAAGTACTCATCCTATCCTCCCTCCAATGCAAAGAGCTGCGTTTGACATCTTGATGCTGTCATGAGATGCTTTTGCATATGAGGCGAACCACTTTGACGATCGACGATCAGCTTCTCCGCGAGCTCAAGAAGAAGGCCTCCGAAGAAGGACGGACCTTGCAGGCCGTGACGAACGACCTTCTTCGGCGGTCGCTGGCCCCCGCACCGGTGAAATCTTTCCGCCTGCGACTTCGGGGATGGAAGGCCGCCGAACAACCTGGGGTCGATCTCCTGGACCGCGACACCCTCTTTAACCTCATGGCCGCCCACAGCTAGCCACCATAATTAACCACGTGCTTCTTCTGTGCCTGCCATTCCTCGCTGGAGAAGATACGCGGGCCAACCTGAATAAGTCTCGGGAGCATATTGAAGACAAATACCGGTTCCCACGTGGACCCGCTGCGAGTCCGAAGGCCGCTGCGATTCAGCTCTGCGGCAATTCTGGAAAAAGGCATATCCTGCACGATGCCATCCAGCATTTGGATGAGAACCTGGGTCTCGGCAGGGTCCTCGACGAGGTGCAGGCAGTCATCGCTCACGCGCAGACCATACGGGATTTCTTCGCGGGCGTGATCCTGTCCCCGCAGGGGTTCTTCAACCTCGCGTTCCCACTCGAGGGCGACGAGTTTCCATCCATCCTCCGCCCTGAGCCTGAGGTACTCCGGCTCGAGCGGCTTGCTCAGGACTTCGCGTACACGTTCCAGCCTGGCCATAAATCCTCCTTTCGAAAGCTGTCAGCTTTCAGCTCTCAGCATTCAGCGAACGTCGTGATTACCTGATCTTGCTGAGAGCTGACGGCAGAGAGCCTCATTTCAAACGTCAAAGCCGCCAGCCCATTCTGCTATTCCCGATCAAATACCAGGATGTTCGGCTTGCTTTGACCGGCAGGGTGCACGGTCATCTTCAAGGTCTTGAGATCGGCGGAGAGCTCGATCTGCCGGGTGGTCACGACCTTGCCTTGGATCTTGTCGGTCATTTCCAGAGTGTTATCGTTCACCCGGTGTCCGGAGGAAACAGTGCCAGCGGGCACATCCGGGCCGGCGTCCGGGTAGTCTTTCCCGTCGAATCTCATGTTTTGAGTCTCATGTTCGGAGGGGGTAAGAAATGAAAGGCCGTCAGTTTCGAAGGGCTGGATCTCGAATTCGTAGACTGAGTTCACCTTCTCGCTCGCGCTTTCCCACGTGCCCGCGAAACCTGAGCCGGCCGATGCCCGTTCGTACACATAATCCAGGCTGAGCGTCGACCCGTCGGGCTGGTTAGCTCGAAAGGTGTCGCTGAGCGTCTTGCCGTCTTTGGAAAGTTTCCATAAGCCCGTCAAGAGCGTGCGGCCCTCCTTCTTGCGGACAACTTTCCAAGTGTCGGGCGCCTCGACGGTGATGGACAGGGTAGTCCCGAAGATGCCGGGTTGATCCGTGCCGTCGGCCGCGATAGTCTCGACAGAACCACCGCCAAGGTCGAGGGCGTACTTGTTTGCGCCGACCGCCGTAACTTTCATTTGGTCGGTGAGTTTGCTTTTCGACGGGTTGAGCTTCCATTTGCCTACGAACGGGTCGTCCGCTGCCCGTAACGTGCCGATGGCCAGGAATGCGACCAACAGCAACTGAAAAGTACGCTTTGACATGAAATCCTCCTTTAGAGGTCCCGGAAGGCCCCCTCACCCGGCCCGCCGCGCCTCGCGAAAACGCCGGCTGCGGACCACCCTCTTCCCCAAGGGGGCGAGGGCTGCAACCGCGGAGTGGCACGCCATTCCTCTTCCCTGTCATCTGTCCCCTGGCGTCTGTTCCCTGTGAGTAGTCATGAGTCCTGCTTTCTTGGAGTGCGGCAGCGCTCACTGCCGCCTTTCAGCGGAAGAGCAGCCAGTAGCGGCGACCTTTACGTCTGCAACTACCGTGCTGACCTAAAGGTCAGCGCCACCCACCCAAACGTCGGCGGCAGCTTCGCCGCCGCGCTCCCAACGGCAATCTCTCACTTAACCGCCACGACGACGAGCGTGGCGTCGTCTTCAAATCGGCCGCCGCTGAACTTGTCTACTTCGGCTAGGATCCTCTCCTGCAATTCTCGCGCGCTGAGGTGGCGGTTCTCTAAAAGCACGGCGGCCAAACGCTCTTCGCCGAATTCTTCGCCGTCCGCGCCGCTGACTTCCGTCACCCCATCGGTGAAGAGCACGAGCCGGTCACCGGCGGCGAGCTGAACTTCACCCCTTTCGTATTTCCAATCGGGGAACAGGCCCAAAGGAACACCGCCTTCGCCCAGGCGCAGGCACGAACCGTCTCGATGCGCCAGAATGGGAGAATTATGTCCCGCGTTGGTAAAGACCAGACGATTGCACGTGCTGTCCAGCAAGCCATAGAAGGCAGTAATGAATCTGTCGCGAGAAATGTTATTGCAAATGATCCGATTGACCTTGCCGCAAAGATCTTCAGGGGAAGCTTCCTCGGAGGCCAAAGACTTGAGCGCCGCCTGCAAGTTGGACATCAGGAGCGCGGCTGACATCCCTTTGCCTGCGACATCGGCGATCGACATGCCAAGCTTGCTTTCGCTGAAAGCATGGACATCAAAGTAATCGCCGCCCACGACGCGCGCCGGCAGCCACGCGCCCGAAATCTCAAAGCCCTCCATCTGCGGGATCTCTTTGGGGAGAAACCCGCGCTGCACGGCTTCGACGTCTTCGCGCTCCCGTTCTTCAGCCTGCAACTGGCGGCGGCGCGATGCGCCCAACTCGAGTTGTGTCCGCAGAATCTCGATCAGATGGGAGTTGTTCCACGGCTTCACCACAAAGTCGCCCACTCCCCGGTGCATGGCCTCGACCGCCAACTCAACACTGCCCCAGGCAGTCATGACGACGATAGGCACAATGTTATCCGTCGCCTTGATGCGGGAAAGCAGATCCAAGCCCTCAAGGCCCGAAGTCGTGTCGCGGGTGTAGTTCAGGTCCAACAGCAGTAGATCGAAATCCCTGGCTTCAAGCGCCTGCAAGGCAGCCATCGGTGAGCCTACGCCTTCGGCTTCGTACCCCTCCGCCTTCAACAGGAGACGAAGGGCTTCCACAACATCCGGCTGATCATCCGCGATCAGGATTCGCACCGTGGCCGATCTACGTGTCTTCTCAGGGTCCAACACCATCGTCTCCATCGCCCCGCCTCTTCAAAACTTCCAGCTTTTGGGTCTTAGCCGTCACCTTAGGCAAGGGCAAGAAATGGACCAATCGCAGAATGTTGCTAAATCGTTGTCTAGGAAGGTCTTATTAGATTTGTTGAGGCCCCGGCAGACAGCGGAGTGTCCGCTTTTGGGATTCCACTGTCCAATTTCGGACAGGAGGCAGGATTCAGGAGTCCGGAGTCAGGAACCGTTTGGCGCCTGAGATCAAATGGCGGTTCTCCCTGTCATCCCCGCGGAGGCCGGAATCCATCGTCTTCCTGACGAACAATGGGCCCCCGCCTTCGCGGGGGCGACGTTTCCGGGGGCGTTGCCCCCGGCTACTCAAGTCCAGCCCCGTCGGGGCTGCGTCCTCGGTCGTTGATCGGGTTTCGCGGGAAGCACTCAATTGCCTCACCTCTGCCGCGCGGTCTTGGGGAATTCAGCGCATTCCGCGAGGTTCTGAAACAGCTTCTACGCACTGACCACTGCCTCACTTGATCGCCACGATTTCGCGGCGCCCAGACCTCGTGAGGAAGGTCTTGAAATTACCGCCCGGGACCAGGCGCTCCATATCTCGATTGGTGAGGACCGGGTAGCGGAAGGGCAGATTGGTTTCCGGGTCCGAGCGGAACGTCATAAGACTGTCGAGCCACCAGCGCGTTCCGGCGCCACTCGCCAGGTTAGGTTCGCGGAGGAGACAAAACAGCAATCCTCCGGTTCGAAGATACGACCAGAGTCGCGTCAATAAACCAGGGATCGCCTCGTGTGGAAGCAGGTCAAAGAGGTGCCAGCAGGCAATCACCGATAGTGAGTCAGGAGGAATGGGAGGAATGTTTTCGAGAAAAGCATCCGTCAGAAAGGTCGTGGTCTTCCCCAGCCGCCGGACAAATTTGGGGTCAAATTCCTGGGCGAGCGCTATCAGGTCCGAAATGTAGAGTTTGGCTCCCCGCTTGAGGAGAAGATTGATCGTGGCCGGGTGCGCAGGACCACAATCAAGGATATGCGGGTGCTTCACATCCCGAAGGTTCTGCCACAACCATTCGAGGGCACGACTCGGTGCTGTCGGGGGAGTTGTGCGAGAGCCCTGAGAGTCGAAGAATGTTTTCGTTGGGAACATCAACAGCCGAAGCCGGCTTATCCGCTCGTTCCCGAGGCGCTGCGCGGAGCGGCGCTGGATGGAGCAGCGCTGGGTGGAGCGGCGCTGCGTGGCGAGGCTCCCCGGGGACTCTCCTTGGGCTCATCCCGAAGGATCTCAATGCTGCCTTTGAAATAGGCCCCTTCTTCGATGGCCACTGCGCCTGTCGCAAGGTCGCCAACCAGATGCCCGCTGCGGCGAATTTCGACCTTCTCCTTCGCCGCAACTTTGCCTGTAAGGGTGCCCAGGATCACGGCTTGGCGAGCTTTGATCTCAGCCTTGACCTGGCCGGTCGCTCCGACCGTCAGGCAATGTTGTTCGAGGGAGAGGGTCCCTTCGAACTGGCCTTCAATCAGCAGATCCTCATCGGCTGATAATTCACCTTTCAACACCACCGTTTGACCGAGGACGGTCTGGCGGGTCGTGCCGGACGCTGGGCTTGACGATCTTGAAGTCATCTCATTCATAGGCGTTTCCTGTCGGGGAGAAGGCGGAGGCGGCGGAGGGGGAGGCGAGGTGTGCTGCACGTCGTGCGGCTCCGTCGGCTGAGTTTTCTTGTCCCGCCACATTGACATCGCGGCTCCATCCTTGGTAAAGGCCGCTCAGGTCGTTACTCTCTGGCACATTACCGCCGAATATATTACATGCTATGGCCCGGGAGTGCAATTCAAAAAAACAACCGAAAAATCCCTCCTCAGAACGTGCCTCATTGCAGCGTGGAGCTCGGACTTCCGGGTTTGAGGCACGAGGCTCTTCGTCAGGTTACCGACCGAGCAGATGATGACTGAGGACGGCCCGGGGGACGCGCCCCTGACAAGGTTTTTGGGCTTGCGTTGTTTGGAAATCAGTTCATACTGGGCCTGGTTACGGATATGGCGTCCGGGCTCGCAAAGCGGTTTCCCCAGGATGAAAAGGCGGTGGCTCCTGGCCAGGCGGTAGAACGGGGCGAGATCCCCACCAGCGCAACCAGACACTTCTCTATGGCATTGGTGGGAGGACTTGCAGCCTCGGTTCTGCTATATCGTCTTTCCTCTCCGAAAACTGAGTTCCTGGCGTACCCGCAAATCGTGGGTTGGCTGGCTTGCATCCTATTGCGTGGCATTCACACAGCGACTACAACGGACTTCGTCCTGATTGCGATCCCGATTAATGCCGCCATTTACACGCTGGTTATCTTCCTTCTACTCCGCAAGTTTGGGCGGTCGCAGCCAAAGTAACAAACTGAGCCGATTTTCGGGGCTACCTGTTGGATCGAGATACGACTCTGCCTCCGACAATGGTTAATTCCACACGTTCGTCTTTGATTCTTTCCGGTGGTATTCGGAATAAGTCATCAGATAGAACCACCACATCTGCGAGTTTTCCAGGCGTGATTGTCCCTTTGTCGTTCTCCTGAAAGGCGGCGTAGGCGGCGCCAAACGTATAAGCGCGCAAGGCTTCCTCGACCGTCAGACGCTGTTCCGGGAACCAGCCGCCGGGATTCTTCCCGTCGAGAGTAGCGCGTGTAACTGCGGCGTAAATGCCTGACAACGGGTCCAGGGGCGCCACGGGCCAATCCGAACCGAACGCCAACACCGCACCGGCATCGAGCATGGATTTCCACGCATAACTCGAGCGCGCGCGCTCATGCCCTATGCGCCTTTCGGCCCAGCGTCCGTCGTCGATGGCGTGATACGGCTGCATGGAAGCGACGATTCCGAGCTTGCCGAAGCGCGCAAAATCTTCCGGGCGCATGTGTTGCGCGTGTTCGACGCGAAACCGGTGTGCGGCCGGGTGCTCGCCGCCAATCCGCTCGTAAATATCGAGAAGACTTGCCACGGCACGATCACCGATGGCATGAGTACAAATCTGAATTCCCGCCTGGTCGGCCTGGCGAGCGATTTCTTCGAGCTTCGCGGGCGGAGCCATGATCGGCATCGGCAAGCCGCTATTGCCGGGATCGTCATCGTACGGCTTGAACATCCAGGCAGTGCGGGAGCCCAGTGAGCCGTCCGCGAAGGCCTTCACCGCTCCCATCTCGAGGTATTCGCTGCCCATATCATGAGAAATTCCGGCCGCTTCCAGATTCTTCCAGTTGGCGATGGGAGTAATCGCGTAGATGCGGCAAGTGAGCCAGCCCTCGAGCTCCGCGCGCCGCAGTAGTTCAATTTCGCCCGTGAAGTTTCCGTTCCACGCTTCCGGGCCGACGGTGATGTCGTGAATCGAGGTCAGCCCGACGCGCGCGGCTTCCTTGAGGGCGGCACGCAAGGCTTCTTCCATTTCACTTTCGGAGGGGCGTGGGATCACCTTCGCCACCAGGTTCTGTGCCTCGTCCTTCAGGACCCCGGTGGGCTCGCCGGACTTCGGATCGCGAACGATCACACCTCCCGCGGGGTCCCGTGTGTCCTTCGTGACGCCGGCGAGTTCGAGCGCCAGCGAGTTCGCGAGCGCCGCGTGGCCGTCGTACCGGCTGATGAAAACTGGCGTGTGCGGCGTGACTGAATCAATCAGCCAGCGACTGGGTAGCTTCTCCGAAGGCCAGGCCTCCTCATCCCAATCGCCTCCTCGCATCCACCTCCCAGGAGGCAGCGTCCGCGCCTTCGCCGCGATCCGGCGCACGAACTCCTCTTCGCTGCGCGCGTCTTTCAGGTCGACGGAGAGAAGCTGAAAGCCACCCTGGATGAAGTGCGCGTGGCTGTCGGTCAAGCCGGGAACCGCCAACCGCCCCTTGAGATCAATTACCGTCGTATTGGGGCCCTGGTAGGCGCCGATTTCTTCGTCGCTGCCTACCGCCAGAATCCGTCCGTTGGCAATCGCGACAGCCTCGGCTGTTTTCGCCGCGCCCGCCGCGGACTCGCTGGTCCAGACCTTCCCGTGCAGAAGTATCAAATCAGCCCCCCGTGGCAACTCACTTGCCTCCACTGGCGATTTTGTTTGTGTGACATTTGTAAGCATAGCTAAAGAAAGCAACGAAACGAGGAATAATACTCTGCCTATTCCATGGATCGGTCCCCGTAGCCAGATGAACATTCGACATATATACAGTGAGAGAATCCTCCGGCGCAAGCGCTTTGGAGCGCGCGACGTGGTGACGGACCTGTAGGGGGACGGCTTGCCGTCCCCTCGTTGCGGGCCGACGCCTCCGGGGTAGGGCAAACCCTACCCCTACGCAACGCACGTGGAACGGGGGTTGGCTCGCGGCTGGCGCAGAGC